>ENA-OQJK01000034-OQJK01000034.1-human-gut-metagenome-genome-assembly--contig:-NODE-34-length-33161-cov-4.605588_pt1 | contig 33161 bp, 39 predicted proteins | sample MGYA00242605_ERZ504771 | MGnify/ENA primary metagenome ERZ504771 (study PRJEB26092, sample SAMD00036353) | human gut metagenome | host: Homo sapiens | study: EMG produced TPA metagenomics assembly of... | reverse complement strand
TGCCGGCACTCAGAACAGCCTGTATCAGATTTTCATTTATCTGTTCTTCTAAATATTCTCTTAAATTTTTCATTGCTCTTTCTGTCTGTTAATGTTATATAATCTGTTGTAACTGTCCGGTGTACCAGCAAACCGATTTCCCGAACAATTACAATCTGTTTTAAAAGTATCTCCTGCAGCGATATCTGCGGCATCTTCTTCTGGATATTTCCTGACAAAGCATTACCTGTATCAGTTCATCCAGAAAATCCTCCCTGATAGCCTGAGTGCTTATTTCCGGTTCCATACTCTCCCTGATCTTGCAGCTTAAATGATAAATCATATATTTATCCGGATATTCATCATAAAGGCGGCTTCCCTCATAATCCATGAGATCACATTCCTCTTCTATTTTCTCCTGAATATGCTGTACAGTCCCCGGATAATAGGATTTCATCAGGTTAAATTCTTTATCCTGCATCCGTTCTCCTTCATACAGAAGAGGATTTGCATATGTGGTATAAAACGGAAAATATTCTTTCAGATACATCGTACGATCCTGCATTCTTTTCGATTGTCTATTTCAGTATATGCAAAGTTCTGCAGACTGTGCCGAAATACAGTTCACGTGCCGCTTTATTTCATCTGCTTCTTGCAGATTACAATTCCTGGATCATTCTTACAGTTAATTTGACACTGTGTTCAATTGCCGCCATCTCAAACTCAGCGTAATCCATGTGAGCACTTCCGTCTGCCTTATCAGAGATTGCTCTTACTACAAGGAATGGAATATGGTTCAGATAAGCAGCCTGACCGATAGCAGCACCTTCCATCTCTACTGCAAATCCGCCAAATTCTGAAATGATGGCATCTTTAACGCTCTTATCTGAGATAAACTGATCTCCGGAACAGATTCTTCCTTCAAATACACTGATCTCAGGATTTACTTCTTTACATACTTTTGCAGCCAGTTTACGAAGTTTTTCATCAGCAGGGAAGGAAAATTCATCCATCTGCGGAATCTGACCTTTCTTATATCCGAAACCGATCGCATCCATATCATGATGCAAAACATCTGTGGAAAGAACAATATCCCCAATATTTACATCATTATTCAGACTTCCTGCAATTCCTGTATTGATCACCGCTTCCACACCAAATACATCTGCAAGGATCTGTGTGCACATACCTGCGTTTACTTTTCCGATTCCTGAGCGTACAACAACTACTTTCTTTCCTTCCAGAGTTCCCTCATAGAAATCCATACGGGCTCTGGATGTAATTGTGACATCCTGCATTTTTTCCTTGATTTTTGCAACTTCCTGTTCCATTGCTCCGATAATTCCGATACATTTCATTATTAAAACACCTCTTCTTTGTATATTGTAATTTTTCATTTTCATGGTATCAGGTTCAGATGTGTAAACAGTGACAAATGTTCCTGACTATTTCTTTTATTATAGACAAAACTTTTATTTATATGGAAACTTTTTTTATCCTCTGTTATAATACAATTGCTATTTTATGTTACTGTTCACATATCACTATTCCGCGAGGTGTTTTGGCATGAATATGCCAAAATTCCGAGACATACAAGCCAAAATTCCATTGCCGCAGGCAATCTGGAATAAATTTTGGCTACGTTACTGAGAACGAAGTAAACAGTAACGTAGTGGTATATGAACAGCAGCATTTATAGTTACATTTTTTTCACACAGGAGGAAACATATCATGACGTATAAAACAAAAGGTGTCTGCGCCAGCCATATTGAATTTGAAGTAGATGACAATAAGAAAGTCCACAATGTCCGTTTCATCGGCGGATGCAGCGGAAATACCCAGGGTGTAGCCAGTCTTGTAGAGGGAATGGATGCAGAGGAAGTGATAAGCAGATTAAAAGGAATCAAATGCGGATTTAAGAATACCTCATGTCCGGATCAGCTTTCCACTGCACTGGAGGAAGTTCTGAACAAATAAACAACTGTGGAAATACTGAACAGTTACGCAGGTGACCATATAAAATATCCCACGAAAACTATAGCAAGCCTCTTAAATAATGTAAATTGAATCAATATATTATTTACAAAGATTGCTATAGATAAAGTTTCGTGGGATATTTTTTTAATTTACATATCTGTCCTGTCCCATTTATCACACAGGGACTGAACATCTCTTGAAAATCTTTCCAGATCTTTATTCGGCGTTCCTTCATTTTTCCTGATAACCGTAATAAGCCTGTAACCAAGTGCCAGAAGTTTCTCGAAAGCTCTGGCTGCTCTTGTTGCTTTCGGTGATGCAGATGCTTTCTGGATTTTCACACCCTTTGCCTCATACAGACATACATCGTCTGCCAGATCATAAACCGTACCGCTGAACGGAGCCATTGTATCATACCCCAGTTCATCTGTCAGACGTTTTGCAAAAATCTCTGTAACTGTATCATCTCCATGAGTAACAAAGACTTTCTGCGGTTTCTCCTCAAATGCCTTCGCCCAGTCTAAAAGGCCATTCACATCCGCATGACCGCTGATTCCCGGCATCTGGCAGATATGCGCTGCCACATGAACAGGTTCACCAAACAGTTTCACATCTGCAGCCCCCTCGATCAGTGCTCTTCCAAGAGTACCGACCGCCTGATATCCTACAAAAAGAATCGTATTCTTCTCATTCCACAGATTGTGTTTCAGATGGTGCTTGATACGGCCTGCATCACACATACCACTGGCTGAAATGATTACCTTGGGCTCCTCATCATAATTGATCGACTTCGAATCATCACTGGTGACGGAAACCTTCAATCCAGGGAAACTGATTGGATTAATTCCCTTTTGGATCAGTTCCATCGCTTCTTCATCAAAACAGTCATACTGATGCTCCGAGAAAATCGTGGTAGCTTCATTTGCAAGAGGACTGTCCACATATACTTTAAATCCGTCATGTCCATACACCAGTCCGTCTGCCTTGATCTGTCTGATAAAGTACAGCATTTCCTGCGTACGTCCCACTGCAAAAGAAGGAATCACAAGATTTCCTCCTCTGTCAAAGGTTTCCTGGATGATTTCTGACAACAGTTTCACATAATCAGGCTTTTCTCCATGACTGCGGTCACCGTAAGTGGATTCCATAACTATATAATCTGCATGGTGCAGATACTCAGGATCCTTGATCAAGGGCTGGCAGGTATTTCCAATATCTCCGGAGAATACAATCTTTTTCTCTGTATCCTCCTCCCTGATCGTCAGCTCAATACTTGCAGAGCCCAGCAAATGGCCTGCATCAATAAACCGGGCTGAGATTCCCTCTGCAGGAGTGATCATCTTATTGTATGGGCATCCCACAAAGTTTCTGATCACTCCCATGGCATCTTCCATTGTATAAGCCGGAACAAATTCCGGTTTGCCCTGTCGTCTGCCTTTACGGTTTCTCCATTCTGCTTCAAACATCTGAATGTGCGCACTGTCTCTGAGCATAATATCGCATAAATGGCTGGTGGCATCTGTGGCATATACCGGTCCTCTGAACCCCTTTGCATAAATAGCCGGAAGATTACCTGAGTGATCTATATGTGCATGTGTCAGAAGAACAAATTCTATCTCTCCCAAAGCCACTGGTATTTCTGCATTTTCATAATAATCCGGTCCCTGCTCCATTCCGCAGTCTACAAGAAACTTGTGACCTGCTGCCTCCAGATAATAACAGGATCCCGTAACCTCATGAGTTGCCCCGATAAATGTAATCTTCATATAAAAACCTCCCTTCAGATTTTGATGTACTCTCGGAATCTTTTTGATATCCCCAATTGTTTTGCTGCATTTTGCCTGTTTAACCCGGCAACTTTTTACTGCTTTTATGATCCTTCTATATTGTATTAATTATACACTACAATGAAACAAATTAACAATATCTTTTCTGAAAACAAAAAGCAGAAACAGTTTTTTTTCGACTGTTCCTGCCTTTCTTTGCATCTGCCACGTAAGAATTTTAAAAATTTGCCGATATTTTAATGATTCTCTGTCGGTCAGTGCATAAATATATAACGTTTTGTTCCGAGCCTTTGATCCGCACACTTATCCGAAGAATAAAATGCCGGATTTCTGCTTCGCAAACTTTCATTACATATACTATGCGAATCAAATCGGCAAATATCACACAAAAAAATAAATTTTTTATTTTTTTCTAAAACGGATGTTTCTGATATGTCTGCGTATTTTTATTCCGGATATCGACAGTCAGCTATAGCAGTCATTCCCACCAGCGCAGTCAACATAACTACTGCCACTGCGGCAGCTGCAGATTTCAGGATTCTGTGAGTCCTGTTCCAGTCATACTCAAGAATTTCAAGTTTTTCCTTTGCTGCCCCGGTGCTTCCTGTCTTTTCAGCCCTGACTGCTTCATTGAAATCCCCTGTTTCTCTCAGTCGGGTGATCAGCCGATCATACCCCGCCCGGATCTTCTCCTCGGATTCTTCCGGAAATTCATCCCATGAGGTTTTACCTGCTGCGTTCAGCAATGCGGATTCAAGTATTTTGGTTTCAGTATCATACTGCTCTTGAAGTATTTTGTCTATCTGCTGATTTTTTGTCTGTATATCTGTTTTGTTCTTCATAATATTTAACTTTCCTTGACAATTTCTCCCCCTGGGTTCATATTAAATAGTAACGTATAGCAATTCCATAAAATAATGAATCCGGACATTTTCGCAGGATTTCACATATTCCCTGCAGTCTTTTATAGAATTGTTGTAACTATTCAGAATAAAACAGGAGGAATCTCTATGAAACATATTGTGCTCACCGGCGGCGGCACAGCCGGACATGTGACTCCGAATATTGCTCTGATCCCACGCCTTAAGGAGCTTGGATACGAAATTTCCTATATCGGATCCTACGATGGAATCGAAAAAAAGCTTATTGAAGAAATGAATATTCCTTATTACGGAATCTCATCCGGAAAGCTGAGACGTTATTTTGATCTGAAAAACTTCACAGATCCATTTCGTGTACTGAAAGGATTCGGTGAGGCCAAAAAATTATTGAAACAATTAAAACCAGATGTGGTTTTCTCCAAGGGTGGCTTCGTGACTGTCCCGGTTGTAATCGCTGCCGGTCGACGTAAAATTCCTACCATCATTCATGAATCAGATATGACTCCCGGACTTGCAAATAAGATCTGCATTCCATCTGCAACAAAAGTATGCTGTAACTTCCCTGAGACTGTAAAAAGTCTTCCTGCTGACAAAGCAGTACTTACAGGTACTCCTATCCGTCAGGAATTATTAAACGGAAGTAAAGAGGCAGCCCGCGAATTCTGTGGTTTCACAGATGACAAACCGGTTCTTATGGTGATCGGCGGAAGTCTTGGTGCTGCATCTGTCAATGAAAATATCCGTAAAATCCTTCCGGAACTTTTAAAAGAGTTTCAGGTTATCCACCTGTGTGGTAAGGGAAAAATGGATGAAAGTCTCAAAGACACAAAAGGATATGTACAGTATGAATATATTAAACAGGAGCTTGCCGATCTGTTTGCTCTGTCTGATATCGTTATCTCCCGCGCAGGTGCCAATGCAATCTGTGAACTGAATGCTTTAAAAAAACCCAATCTTCTGATCCCGCTTTCTGCAAATGCCAGCCGCGGTGACCAGATCCTCAATGCACGTTCATTTGAACGTCAGGGATTCAGCATGGTACTTGAGGAAGAAGAGATTACAGAAAGCACACTTTTAAACGCAATCCGCGAACTGTACCAGAACAGAGAGTCCTATGTTCATGCCATGTCAGAAAGCAGTCATATGAATTCTATTGAAAAAATCACCGGGCTGATCGAAGACTGCGTAAATAAACAGTAATCACCGGGTTATTTTCTTATATTCCCTGGCAAGCCAGCGTCTCGTCCTCATGACTCTGTTATTCACATTATTTTCTGTGATATGATAATGTCTGGCAACGAGACGCGTTGGTATGTCATATAACGTTACACTGACATAGATTTCATAATTTGTCCTGTTCTTTTCTCTCAGTTTTTCAAATATCGACTGCAGGTATCCTGCTGCCTCCAGATTCAGAACAATCTCATCTACACGATTACCTTTTCTTACCCGCATATCTGTCATTTCCAGAATCGCATCTGAATTCGCATATTCATATTTCCTGAAGGCCTTTTTGCGATGATCGGATGCCTTATGGTAGCTGATTCTGACAATCAGATTCTCCAGTTTCTTTTCATCTGAAAAATCCACACTCCGGCCCATATGAAACAAAGTCTCAAATACATCCTGACAGACATCTTCTGCTTCGTCTTCATCGCCAAGGATAAATTTTCCAATATTGAACGCCCGAGAGCGGTATTTCCTGTAGATACTTACAAAATCTATATTTTCCATCTTTTGTAATGTGCTGTATCAGAATATCAGGACAGCTGCTCCTTTACTTTTAACAGGATTTCTTCTTTATCTGCATCATTGAGTTCACCCGGGTGCCATGTGATTCCCACCTGATCTCCTTTATATCTCGGAATCAGATGCATATGAAAATGAAATACTGTCTGCCCTGCACACTCGCCATTATTCTGTACAATATTAAATCCGTCACATTTCAGTGCTGCTGTCATTGCTGTCGCCATTTTCTTTGCAAGAATCATTGCCTTTGCAGCCATTTCATCCGATAATTCATAAATATTGGCAGCATGCGATTTCGGAAGGATCAGCGCATGTCCCTTACTCGCCGGGCCCAGGTCAAGAATTACCCTGAAATTCTCATCCTCATAAAGTGTTGCAGCAGGAATCTCTCCATTAGCGATTTTACAAAAAATACAATTTTCCATCTTTAAATCCTTCTTTCTTAAAATTCAAGATTTTGATTTGCAATAATCAGTAATACTTGTCGTTTTATTGCGAATTTTTCAGGACGAAATCAGTTGCGGCTGAAAGTTCACAATGATACACTTTTCCTGAGGTGATAATATGCAGATTGAAATAACAAAACAATCAGAAAAAGATTTTCGTTTTCTTTTATCCAGACTTTCACATGAAATCCGTAATCCGGTCACGCTGATCAACAGTGAACTTCAGTTGATGGCTTCCTCTCACCCGGAACTGTGCAGTTACAGACAATGGGACAGTCTTATGGATAACCTTGAATATGTAAAAGAACTGCTGAAAGAACTCTCTGACTTCAGCCATGCGCAGACAGTTACTCTTGTTCCCGTAAATCCCGCGGAATTTCTGACCACTGTTTTATCCTGCCAGAAAAACACTCTGGACTATCTGGGAATCCGGCTGGAAATACATGTGGAACATACTTCTTCACCTGTTTTTCTTGACCGGATAAAAATGCGTCAGGTCATATTTAACCTGATCAAAAATTCCTGTGAAGCCATCGATCAGCCAGGCGGAAAGATTATTGTAAATCTCACCCCTGCAGATTCCGGCATCTGCATCTGTATTAAAGATAACGGATGTGGTATGACGCATAAGCAGACTGAGAATATCTTTCATCCCTTCATTACATATAAACCGGAAGGAACCGGTCTCGGGCTTGCAGTAACAGCAGAAATCATCTCTGCACACCATGGTCAGATCAGGGTTTCCAGCACTCCCGGTCAGGGTTCTGCCTTTTATATTTATCTGCCGGCATCCCCTGAATAAAGGTCGGTTATCCTGCACGCTGCGAAGGGTGATAAAGCAGAACTGCAAGCAGGAATCCACAGATAAGACCGCCTACATGTGCCGCATTGTCCACTCCTTCGCTTGTAAAACCAAAATAAAGCGAAAAAGCAGCCATAATCACTACCTGTCTGGCAGAAAGATCTTCAATATGACCTCTGCCCCTGATCACAGCATAGATCATTGCACCCATCACAGCAAACACTGCACCGGATGCACCTGCCGAAACTGCAAAATCCGCACTGTCCAGTTCCAGGAACAGACACAGCAGATTTCCACCCATTCCTCCCAGAAGATAGATCAGCAGATATTTCAGTTTTCCAACTGTACGCTCCAGTCTGCCTCCAAGCACAAACAGTACCAGCATGTTATTTCCAAGATGCTGCGGTCCAAAATGAAGGAACATACTTGTAAAGATCCTATAGTATTCTCCCTGCATAATGGCAGGAGTATATGCTGCTCCGCACTGAAGCATATGCATGGTATCCTCTGATCCTCCGGTAAATTCCACTGCAGTAAAAACAAGAATATTCGCCAGAATGAGAAGCACTGTAACCGGTGCCTTTTTCAGTTCTTCCAAGTTTTACCTCTTTTCTGTTTCTTTATCTCAAAAACAATGTACCATTACTAATTGTAGCAGACCTCCTGTATTTTGTAAAAACATTTATTCCAGAAATATATATCTTGCCTGTGCAAAATCCACTTCATCTTCCGGTTCAAGCTGATATTCCTCATCCGGACGAAGTAATCTTCCATTTACAGACGTTCCGTTTCTGGAATTCATATCACTAAGGAAATAGTTTTCTTCTTTTTTTCGTATTTTTGCATGGATACGGCTTACGGTAGGCAGGCTGATCACCGCATCACAGGCAGTTTCCAGCTTTCCGATCACAGTCAGATCTTCATTGAGATAAATGGTCGCCAGTTCTCCCGGTTCTTTACTCACCAGACTGGCAGGTCCGCTTACTGTTCCGGCAGATAGTACTACTGTTTCACCATAGTCCATATGTATCCGGGATGATTTGGAAGTTTTTTGTCCACAGTCTGACATTTTCTGCCCATTCACCGGCTGACTCTGATTTGTTTGCTGATTTCTCTCCACTGTCTGGGACAGGTTTTCATATAATCTGTCCTCCCATTTCTGCTCTGACACTTTTCCTTCTGCTTCTTTCCATCCTGATCTTTTCCCTGATGTTTTCTTTTCTGTTTTATTCCATGATGGCATATTTCTTATTTTTTCTATGTGTCTCACTGTTTCTCCTGATGCATACGTCTGTTCCGGGAGATGCAAAACTTTTTTTGTCTTTATAATACGCAGGCCCAGCATGATACCCGCTATAGCTATAACAATTACACCAAGTATGGTTTCCATTTCCACATGTGGCAGATATCCCTTCAGGATAGCAGCTGCCAGTCCACAGATCAGAACAGCAGCCGGCACAATAACACCGACCGGGTTCAGTCGGCCGGGTTCTTTTGAATCTTCTCCTTCTCTTACAAATTCATTCCGGTTTTCATTATCTTCCGGGAAAGTCTCTTCTTCTGCAAACTCCATCTCCTGCTCTGTCTTTTTTGCATTTATTTTTTCTTTCTTCTCCCCATTTACATCTGAACTCTGAGTTTTGTATAATTCTTCTTTAATATGCTCCAGATGAAAACTGTCTTCCATTGCTCTTTTATATACTCCATATCCAAGGATTACCGCATCCTGATCCTGATGGTCTATTTTCGGCAGAATATATTCTGTCAGAAGCTGAAACTGTTCTTTAATATCCTTCTCATATCCGGGCATCATACAGAAATAAATCTGTCTTTTTTCAATATCTGTATAAATATATTCCGGCGACATTATAAACTGTCCGGGATTGATCAGATATTCCGCCGCATCTTCCATAACCTTTACAAAACCACCGAAAATAAGCCTGAGATCTTCAACTCCCATCTTCTTTTCTTCATACAGCACATTCACCGCCTGTTTCGAAGTAATATCAAAATAGATAAGAAATCTGCCGTCCATCCCCTGTATCCTGCACTTCAGAAGAGAGGGAATCACATTTCCCGCAAGCATCCTTACCTGATAGGAATCTGTATTGATCTCATTCTCACCATAGACAATGAGATAATTATGATTCATATCCCTCTTATATTCTGTCCGCATACTATTCTATTCCCCCATTTCTCTCAGAACCGCCTGCGCCGCCCGCAGTCTGCGGATATGTTTCACCGGATTTATCACTACAGATTTCCCTTCTGTCCTCAAATGCCAGCTCAGATTGCCATACGACGAGATTGTGTCCAGGTCATAGGTTACCTGCACTTCTTTTCCCACATTTGTCTGGGTATCTAAATTCTCCGCCCCGAAAAAGCCAATACTCCCCAGTTCCTCACTGCGCATCCTTGCAGTATCATATATTTCTCCGTTTTTCTTAATCCCTTCCATGCTCCCGCTTACTGCCGATTCATAAGCTGCCGCTGTCAGCCATGCCCTGTTATGTACAAAAAAGCTCAGATAGATAAGTCCCATCAACACCAGCAGGATCAACGGCATGACACAGGCAGTCTCGATTGTAAAACTTCCCTTACGAATTATACTGTATTCATTTGTTATACAAAAATTATCTTTCATATCAAAAATCCTCCCAGATATCCTGCCAGCAGAAATGGCACAAACGGTATTTCCGTACTTCCCTTTCTGCAAAATCCCATCATCATGATGCCGGACCATACTGCACTGCAGATCATTCCTATAAAAAGTGTTGAAAAAAATTCTTCCGGGTACAGCACTGTCCCCAGTGCCATAAGCAGCCAGCCATCGCCCATTCCCATAGTACCTTCTGTAAGGATGCTGATCAGCACAAAGAGAAAACCTGTCCCCACGCACATAAGAATCTCCGGAACATTTCTTCTGCTATATATTGTCCACACAGTTCCGCAGACTGCAAATATTATGATCAGCAGAAGAGAAACCTGCTTTTTTCTGATATCTATCCATGAATTTATTCCCAGAAATCCAAGTATACATATTTCTTTTACGCCATTCATCTCCATATACATCTCTCCGGCAAAATTCAGCCACACCTGCTACATGCTCCCATTTCCGAAACAGAGGAAGCTTTTACCAGTCTTACCGAACGTTTCAGCCCACTGCAGGACTCCAGATTATGGTATCTGTTTCCCTGTTCCGTAACATATACCACTCCTGCCGGATTCTGATTCCTGCTGCAGATTTCACAGGCTGAATAATGCTCCCCGTACTTATTGTATGCAGATTTTGCGGAACTTCCGGGAATTTGTTTTAATGAAACATTCAGATAGCTGCAGCCCGGATTTTTATGGTACACACTGCCCGAGGCAGTTACATAAACCATCGGTTCTGTTTCTCCCTGCTCTCCTCCATTGTCAGGAAATTCGGTTCCTGTCCATGCATGGACTTTTACATGGTTATAAACTACAACATCCGGAAGAGGTATCAGTCCACCAAAGGGTTTATACGTGTAGATATCCGGCAGCGTAATATCATCAACACTGTCCCCACCCGGAAGATACGCATACATTCCTGCCTGTTTTGCCTTCGTACACAATGCAGTCAGATGTTCCGTCTGCAGTTTATATATATCCATAAACGAAATCAGCGTAACCATTCCCAGGAAGAACAGCGGCAGTACAAGTGCTGTTTCTACTGCCAGACTTCCCTTCTTAATCTTTCCCCGAAAAGAGGTGCAGAAAGATACTTTTACAGAAGAAACTTCTCCAATATGTTCTTTTGCATTTGTCCGAAAATATTTCCGACTCTTTTGGGGGAATAAAAGATCGTAAATATTGCTTAGAGAGACTTTTCTCCTTTCATAAATTTTTTTATCTTTTTTTCCGATTTCTTCAATGCTTTGTTTTTCTTTCTGTAAAAGCATCTTTTCACACCTCTTTTCAGCAATTCATTCATAACAATACTGATGTATCACCTGAAATTCCTTTTTCCTGTTTGCTTTTACCTCCGCAAATGCCTCCAGAGCTACAACACAGGAATCCATATAAAAATTTGCCCTGCCTTTCTTTCTTATCGCATCTTCGATCATATCCATAGCTCTCATCACTTTCTTTTCCTTTGAAACAGGCAATATCAGAACCTGAAGGTAATCCTCATAGGACAATCCATGTTCATTGTTTTTCCGCATGGAATCCAGTCCTTCCATCAGACTTGAAAGATTAGACAGCGAAATCTGCCAGTCTGCGGAAGTTTTTACAAGGGGAATCTTCCCTCCTGCAAAAAGTTCTCTCACATCCAGTACGCTCTCCGCAAATGCCCAGCATAAAAGCAATGCAGACTCTATCACTACTGCTGCCGGAGGAACCAGAAATCCCGACGCAATGGCTGCAGCGAGTGCCTGTGCCTCTGTTCTTTTTACATTATCTGCCATCAAACATGCAAAGTTTACGCCTTCTCTGATGAACAAGAGCTTTGATGCCACAGATTTAAGGTTATCTATATCATTGTCTCTTCCTCCAAAAACATATTCCATCTGATATGCAAGACTTTCTTTTGACGGATCTGTGTAATTTCCCAGATGATTCATCAGATACTGCTGAAACAAAACCCCGGAAGTATAACTGCTATCTGCTGTCACTCCGTCCGGCATCTCCATTCCCTGTTGCAGCTGTCTTCCCGAAACCATTGTGTCTTTGCTGACTGTCCGGGTGGAAATTTCCCGTCCGGGCGGCAAAACCAGCTCCAGTATTCCCATTTTCATAATTCTTTTTATAATACTGATGGGATTGTCAGCCTGTGGCTGGGTTGATATTTGTCCTTCCTGTTGCTGCCTGTTTTCAGCTTCCTGTGCTGCCTGCCGGCTTTTCTGAGAAGCCTGATCCATTTCCGAATCATATCTGTCGATGGAGCCTCCTGTCTCCGCCTGTTTCGCTTTCAAATCCGCCTCTTCTGTTTTTCTCTCTCGATCAGACATTTTGTTGAGAAGGAGCTGTACCCCCTGACTTCCAAGAGTTTCCTGCATATACTGCACAATCTGCTGATAAAAAAACCTCTCCGCACTCATCTGTCAGAAGCCGGTAACCGGTAAGTCCGCTCTGATGCAGTTCAAGTTTCTGACTGTTCTGCTTTAACACCGGTTTCATATAGGATTCCAGATTATCGCAGATCTTTGCGAGATTAAGCTGCCCGCCTCCCATGGAACCATCCAGCGCAAACAGATCATATTCCTCAAGAAGTTTCCTGTCATACTGTCCAAATACAGAATAAAGTCCGATATCCATACTGTTGAGTATTTGGGTTCTGGCCGATGCCATACGTACAGATTCTATACTTGTACATACAAGAGACAAAAGCAGACTGAGTATTAATGCAAGAAATAATGTAATGCTTCCTCTTTCCTTTCCGCAATATTTCATACAGGAAGTACACCTCCTTCTCTTTTCATCTTAAATAGAATTACTCTGTTTGGCGATCTTTGAAAGAATGCTCTGCACCAGTTCGGTCAGCTGCTCTTTGAAAATAATGACAAGCCCGATCAGGACTACAAGAATCAGAATGATCTCCACAACACCTACAGCGTCTTCTTCCTCTGCGAATCTTCGTATCAGTCCGTTTTTCTTTTTTATCTGTCTTATCAATTGTCCCATTTTTTCCCTCCATATCCAAAAGCACCCTTTACGCTGCACAGAATTTACTGCAACACCTTATCATGTTTCTCCGTAGAAAGACATAAAAGCAGGAATCATGACAATTGCCATAACGACAATAAGCATCATGATCATCGGCACCAGAAGTTTTGTGGCTGCAGCCTCTCCAAGAACACGTGCTTTTCTCTTTCGTTCTTCCCATGCTTCGGTTGATTCTCTTTCAAGCATATCAGCCATCTGTCTGCTACCCTTCTGGAGATTCTGGATAAGAAGCGTGGCAAATGTTTTATACTTTGCCTGACCACATCTTTCTCCAAATCTTCTGTATGCTTCACTTTCAGAAACTCCGCTTTCCATCTCATAGCATACAATCCGTATCTCTTCATACGCAGGTCTTGGATTCCGCTTTCTCTTTCTTCCATAATCCAGAGAAATTTTCTGGAATGCCTTTCTTACAGTCATCCCGGCCTGAACCAGAAGTGTAAATTTCATGATCAGTCCCGGATAATCCATAAGAAGTTCTTCATACCGTTTCTGAAGCTGAACCTGTTCTTCTCTCCCTTTCATCACAAGAATTGCCATTGCCGCAATAAGAAACAGTCCTGTCAGAAGCATTCCGGAAGTGTCTGCCGGACTTTCCCATTTTACCTTTTTTCCATTCAGCTTATCCGGAAGATAATAATAATCCGGATCACTGCGCTGCTCGTTATACCGGGATACTGCCTCTGCAATACTTTTTTGTGCCTGTTCTTTTCTGGTCAGCTTCTTATTCTGTTTCGGTTCTTCCTCCTGCTCTTCCAGTTCCTTCTCCGGTACCTGAATGTACATGGAGACCGGTTCTTCTCCGTCAACGGATACCATAAATTCCTTCTCATATGATCCTGTATCCTCCTTTTCCAGACGGTATCCCTGAGGATACACCTGTCCACCGTTTTGCAAAGTAAGGATCATGCCCAGCAGATTTCCGGCTATCGCTACTACCGCAAAAAGTCTGATACCATCCTTCCCTCCGATTCCGGAAGATGGAATCCATCCTTTTTTCCAGCCGGTCAGTGCACACAGGATCATAACAAAAATGACAACATGTACCCACATTTGTACTGTCACACCTCAATATCTACAATCCTTCTGCCAAGCCAGTATGCCGCAGCATAAATGACAAGACAGATACTCATTGCTGCAATTCCAAAGGGATTTCCATAAAGAACACTTAAGAAGCCCGGTGAAGTCATCTGCAAGTACAGGATAATTCCCACAGGCATAAGACTCATGATCATCTGTTCTGACTTCTTTGCTGCCAGTGTAGCCTCTATCTCTTTTTTAACGTCAATCTTATCTCCAAGCATACGAGACACCTTCTGAATTACCCGGTTCATATCACCACCTGTACGCTTGGCTGTATAAAATACAGAGGCAAAATTTTCGATATCTTCTATCTGACTTCTTTCTCCAAGATCCAGAAACAGCTCTTCCAGCGGAACACTGATATGCTGCTGGCTTTCAATATAGCGAAATTCCTCCACAATATCCGTTCCCTTTCCGTAGAGTCTCTCCAAATCTCTGACACAGGTTTTTACCGCGCTTTCCACCGAATATCCGGCCTGAACCGCAACACTCAGCGAAGTAAGTGCATCCTTAAACTGATAATTCAGATTCTTCCGTCTTTCCCTGATCATACGATTTTTCTGCCATTTCAGATAAAACACAGGAACGGGAAGCATAAGAAGCAACACCCATTTACTTTTGTAAAAAAGATAATCTGCCATTATGCACAACGCCAGTGCCTGTCCCATATATTTCAGTAGTTCTTTCATAGAAAAACGATAATGATCATAATTACGTTTCTGATAAAGCTGTTCTTTTTCTTTCCCTTTCATAGTTCAATCCCCGCTCTTTCCAGTTTTTCCACATGAAGGAGGGATGCTGTCTTTACAAGACCTTTCCCTTCCTGCCATTGATACAGCGGCCGGATACGGATTTCTCCATTTTCAAAGCCGCACACCTCAGTTACTTCCAGCAATTTCCTTGATTTATCCCTCATTCTTCCCAGATGTACCAGAATATCCACTCCGGAAGCAATCTGTCTTCTGATTGCTTCCAATGGAAGATCAACGCCCATCAGAACCATTGTTTCCAGTCTGGATAACATATCCCTGGCAGAATTGGCATGGGCAGTAGACAGCGACCCTTCATGCCCTGTATTCAATGCCTGAAGCATATCCATTGCCTCTCCGCCGCGGACTTCTCCCACTATGATTCTGTCTGGACGCATTCGTAATGCAGATTTGATCAGATCTCTGATCGTAACGGAAACTGCTCCTTCCATGTTTGCCATCTTTGCTTCCAGCCGGACCAGATTGTCAATTCCCCTGATGCGAAGTTCTGCATTATCTTCTATTGTGATCAGTCTTTCGTCCCTGGGGATATATTCCGACATTGCCGCAAGAAATGTAGTCTTTCCGCTTCCGGTTCCGCCTCCTATGACCATGGAATATCTGGCCTTCACAAGCTTCTCCAGAAATTCTGCACATTCCTGTGTGATACTTCCCAGTGCGATCAGCTTTTCCATTGTAATGGGGTGTTCAGGAAAACGCCTTATAGTGAGAATCGGACCATTTAATGCAACCGGATAAATTACAGCATTTACCCTGGAACCATTTTCCAGTCTTGCATCCACGATCGGCATGGATTCATTGATCACACGATTACATTTTCCAACAATCTGCTGGATCACATCCTCCAGTTTCTCAGCAGAAGTAAAACTTTTATGCCATTTCATAAGCTTGCCGGCCCGTTCTACAAAAATGGTATCCGGCCCGTTTACCATGATCTCAGTCACTGTCTCATCATCCACCAGTTCCTGAAGCACATCCAGTTTGCGGACAGAATAAAACAGTTCCTGACGAAGCTGTACCTTTTCTTTCAGCGCAAGACGGACATCTTTTATCTGGTTCAGAATCAGCTCATCAATTACATCAAGGATTTCTTTATCCGATAATTCTCTGGACAGATCCAGTTCTTCCATCAGCATCTGCCGCAGCTTTCTAAATACATCTTTGTTCATCCTTTTTCCCTTTACAGCATCTTTCCGGAACTTTTTTAATTTTCTTTTTTCTGGCTTTCTTTCCTCAGAAGGTTCCGCACATAATCTCCCAGTTCACTCCACATCAGCTGTTCAACATACGCAGGTGACAGACAGGTTGCCATATGAAACGGTGGATTTATCTTTTCCGTCTTTTCCAGAATCTGAGGATAATCCCAGATTCGGACCAGATTCTCAAACTGCGCAATCTTACACTGTGAAACAGCATCAGACAATACAGGCATATAAATCTTCTTACACATATCCAGCAGCTGGAAATTTTCATCAATCCCACATCCAATATCCAGCACAATCACTTCATAAGAACTGTCAAGTATAAGCATCTGAAAAAGCCGTTCCCAGTCCTGCCAGGCTGTTGTACGGATATCTGCCGGCATCTGCACAGGTGGAACATAATCCAGATTATTGATCGTCTGTATCATACTGTTCATCTTATAGAGAAGATTCTGGTTATCCTGTCTCACATAATAAAGAAGATCACTCAGATTGTGGGCAAAACCTTTTCCCATCAATTCTTCAAATCCGGAATATTCTTCCATATTCAGATAAAGAACGGCTCGTTCTTTGGCAAGTATCTGTCCAAGTGTCAATGCAAAAGAGGTTTTCAGACAACGTCCCAGAGGTGAAAATATTCCAATAATTTCTGTTGTCTTTTTTAATACAGCAATCTGATCTGCCACTGTCTTTTTTTCGGCGCCATAACATGCCATCACTTCCCGGAGAACATCAGAAGAAGACTGATATTTATACACACTTGGATACTGGTCAAGTTCCGGAGGGTGTACCCCTTCCGACAAAATGATGATCTTCCCGATATCCAGATCCCGGACTTCCCGGCACATAGCCCGCCCGGAGATCAACAGCAACTCTATATGTGTTTGTTTCCCATAGGCGATCAGGTTCTCTACAGATGTAAATGCCTGTATCTCAAAGGGAATATTCTTCTTCCGATTCATATAGTCCATAAAGTTCAACGCATAATCCACTTCCAGATCGCATACTGCAAAAATATTTCTTTTCAATAGATACCTCCTGCATATAACAACACACTTATAAAAACAGGAATCGTAAAATGGAAATTTTCAGGAGCAGCAATATTTTTTCTCCGATAGGAACTAATCTTTCCCGTACCGACTGTACATTTCACATATTCAATAAAATAAAGGATACGTTCACAGAAATTGTGGTTAAAGATCAGAAGTGCGGCAGAAATACCTGCACCTGTCAGAAAAGAAATAAAGATGCATTTTATGATAGATTCACAGCCCATTATCCCTCCCAGTGCGCAGAATAATTTAATATCTCCGGCACCTATCATCCCAAAAGCAAAGAGGATCATAAGAAATAACGGCATTACGCTTCCCATTATAAAAAATCCAATTCCCGTAATATTCTTTTGCCATATACAGACAAACAGTCCCACAGACATGGAAAAAATAATCCATCCGTTATCAACTTTTGCTGTACGGATATCCATGATCATGGCAGTTCCGGCAACCGTTACAGGAAAAAGGTGAAAAAATGCATATTGCATCACCTCCAGTCTTATATTTTTCGCAACTGTTTCGATACTGTTCATACAATAGGAAACAGTCTGTCTCTTCTTTGGTATTTTAAAAAAATAAAGTGGAATTAACCGCCGAACTGACGGGATTGAATCACCAGAAGAACTCTGGTGAGTATTATTATAGGACCGGACAATTGATTTGTCCAGTCCTATTTTTTGTCGAATTTCTAAAATATTTATAAACTGTAACTATGCAAAAAGCAAAATCTGTATATTGCATAAAAACAAAAGATTGTGGTAATATTCTCCAAAATAAAGGAACATATAACTGTGCTATACTTACAGCAAACAATCTACTAATAAACAGTTATAAATATATATGTTTTACAGGTGTATATTCTTTACAGCAGGAGGTATAACTATGTGCACAGCAGCAACTTATAAAACAAAAGATTTCTATTTCGGCAGAACCCTTGATTATGAATTTTCCTACGGAGACGAAATCACCATCACTCCAAGAAACTACCCATTTCATTTCCGCCATTCTGACAAAGTTCTGAACTCTCACTATGCCATCATTGGCATGGCTCATGTAGCCGGAGACTACCCGCTTTACTATGATGCCGTTAACGAAAAAGGTCTCGGCATGGCAGGTCTGAATTTCGTAGGAAATGCAGTCTATGCAGAACCAGTATCGGACAAAGAAAACGTAGCCCAGTTCGAATTCATCCCATGGATTCTCAGCCAGTGTGCCACCTTAAAAGAAGCCCGCCAGAGACTCTCAACTATGAATCTCACCAACACACAGTTCAGTGAGAACTTCCCATGTGCTCAGCTCCACTGGATCCTCGCAGATGCTTCCGGCTGCCTCGTTATCGAATCCATGCAGGACGGCCTCCATATCTACGAAAATCCTGTAGGGGTACTAACCAATAACCCACCCTTCCCACAGCAGATGTTCCAGCTTAACAACTACCAGTCTCTCTCCCCTCGCCAACCAGAAAACACCTTCGCTCCAGGATTAGAACTCCAATCCTACAGCCGCGGTATGGGCGCCCTCGGCCTCCCGGGAGACCTTTCCTCCGCCTCCCGCTTTGCCAAAGTTGCCTTCACAAAAATGAACTCCAGATCCGGCGACTCCGAACTCGAAAGCGTCAGCCAGTTCTTCCACATCCTCGGCTCCGTAGATCAACAGCGTGGCTGCTGCGAAGTAGCAAAAGGCAAATATGAGATCACTCTCTACACTTCCTGCTGCAACACAACAAAGGGAATTTATTATTATACCACCTATGAAAATCATCAGATCAATGCTGTCGATATGCATCGTGAAAATCTGGATACAACAGTCCTAATCCGATATCCTGTACTCGCAAAACAGAATATCTGTTTCCAGAATTAATGTGAAGCACTCTATACCTGTGGCAATTTCGACAAATATTCTTTAATTATAGCCATTGCCATTTTTCAGTTCTGTACGGTATAATAAAGACAAATTATTGGTTTCAAAAAGAGGTAATAACAATGGTACATTTTTTTGATATTACAAAGTTCAACTTATATAAAGAAGATAACCGGCGCGAAGTAAAAAAAGCAAATGGCGGCCTTCCTTCTTCTTTATGGGAGACTTACTCTGCTTTTGCAAATTGTTATGGCGGCGTAATTATTCTGGGAGTTGCCGAAAACAAAGATGGAACCTGGAGAACTACAGGTTTAAAAAGTACAGACAGGGACAAGCTGTTAAAACATTTCTGGGATACAATCAATAATCGAAAAAAGGTCAACGTAAATCTTCTATCTGATCAGGATGTAGAGATATATGAGAAGGATGAAGATACTATCATCGTGATTTATGTTCCTATGGCAAACAGAGAACAAAAACCTGTGTATATTAATGATGATATATTTGGCGGAACATTTCGAAGAAATCACGAAGGAGACTATCATTGTACCAAACTTCAGGTGAAAGCCATGCTCCGCGACCAGACAGACAACACTATGGATATGGATGTACTGGATGATGTTCCAATAAGCGACCTAAATTATGAAACCATTCAGGGATATCGCAACAGACATCGAGCCCTTAAACCTGCACATCCATTTGGCCGTTTAAATGATTCTGAATATTTACGCAGCATAGGAGCTGCTGCCATTTCCAATATTGATAAATGCCTTCATCCAACAGCTGCAGGAATGCTAATGTTTGGAGATGAATATAACATTGTACGACATTTCCCTGAATATTTTTTAGATTATCGTGAAATTCTGGATCCAACTATACGCTGGACCGATCGCTTACAGTCAAGTTCCGGTGAATGGTCCGGTAATATATGTGATTTTTACTTCCGAGTATATAATAAACTTGTTAAAGATATCAAGGTACCTTTTAAAACAATCGATGGAAACCGTATTGATGATACTCCCGTACATGAAGCATTGAGGGAAGCCCTCGCAAACTGTTTGATAAATGCAGACTTTTATGGTGTTCGAGGCATTGTAGTCCGAAAAGAAGCTGACAGAATAGTATTTGAAAATCCAGGATATTCCAGAACAGGAAAACAACAAATGAAAAAAGGGGGAATTTCTGATCCTCGCAACAAAGTACTCATGAAAATGTTTAATCTGATCAATATCGGCGAGCGTGCCGGCAGCGGAGTACCCAACATTTTTAACACATGGGAGGATCAAGGCTGGGTTGAACCAGTTATAGAAGAACAATTTGATCCAGATAGAACTCTTCTGATTCTTAGCTTCGATAAAAAACAAGCGATAAAAACAAGCGATAAAAAACAAGCGATAAAAACAAGCGATAAAAAACAAGCGAATAAATCCTGTCATAAAAAACAAAACCAAAAAACTTTGGAAAATATAGAAAAAATCAGAGAGTATTTATCTAAAAACAATATCTCAAAAACCAGTGATATTGCTGAATATATTGGATTAAGTCTTCCGCGAACCCGGGCTATTTTAAAAGAAATACCTGATGTATCTCCAATTGGAAATAATTCAAACAGAAAATGGACTCTGCAAAAATAATTTTCACCAGCCAAGAAATAAGTCAGAACATGGTACAAAGCAATAAAAGCATCTACGGAAAGCCTTCATCAGACCATCCAAAGATGCTTTTTATTGATATATTTTGTTTCTTTAAATTTCTTTATGACTCGTAACCCTAAGTCGTGCCATAGCTCTGGACAGAGCCAACTGATTCATATGATACTCCTGAATACTCTGCTTCTGTCTCATCTGCTCTTCTGCTCTCTCCTTCGCTTCCTGTGCCCTGCGGATATCAATCTCCTCAGGACTCTCTGCCGTCAGACAGAACAGCTTCACACGGTTATTGATCATCTCCACAAACCCACTGCTCACAGCCAGAACATGCTTTGTGCCATCAGCTTCCTCGAAACGCATTTCTCCCGGAATGATAGCAGCAACAATATTCTCATGCTGTGCCAGAAAGGCCTGCTCACCGTCAACAGCCGGGATTGTCAGGGTTTTGGCACGTCCTGCAAACGCCAGCTTATTACTGGCATAAATCTCAAGACCAAATGTATCTGCCATAAAATCCGCTCCTTATTCCTGACCCATCTCAGTCTTTGCTTTCTCGATGACATCCTCAATTGTACCAACATTGAAGAAAGCATTTTCCGGATACTGATCCATCTCACCATCAACGATTGCCTTGAATCCACGGATGGTTTCTTTCAGAGGAACATATTTACCCTTGATACCTGTGAAGTTCTCAGCTACATGGAACGGCTGAGAAAGGAACTTCTGGATCTTTCTTGCACGGAATACAGTGCTCTTATCCTCTTCAGAAAGCTCTTCCATACCAAGAATAGCAATGATGTCCTGAAGTTCTTTATATTTCTGAAGGATTTCCTGTACTTTACGTGCTACTTCATAATGTTCTTCACCTACAACATCCGGCTCCAGGATACGGGAAGTAGATTCCAACGGGTCAACGGCCGGATAAATACCCTGCTCTACGATCTTTCTGGAAAGAACGGTTGTTGCATCCAGATGAGCAAATGTAGTTGCAGGAGCCGGGTCAGTCAGGTCATCGGCAGGTACATAGACAGCCTGTACAGATGTTACAGAACCATCCTTAGTAGAAGCGATACGTTCCTGAAGTTCACCCATCTCAGTAGCCAGTGTTGGCTGATAACCTACGGCTGAAGGCATACGTCCAAGAAGGGCGGAAACCTCGGAACCAGCCTGTACAAAACGGAAAATATTATCAATGAAAAGAAGCACATCTCTGTGTTCCTCATCTCTGAAGTACTCAGCCATTGTCAGTCCGGTTTCAGCAACACGCATACGGGATCCCGGTGGCTCGTTCATCTGTCCGAACACTAAGGCTGTTTTTTCAAGAACACCGGACTCTTTCATTTCTGACCATAAGTCGTTACCTTCACGGGAACGCTCTCCAACACCTGTGAAAATGGAATATCCGCCATGCTCTGTGGCAATGTTCTGGATCAGCTCCTGGATCAGGACTGTCTTACCAACACCGGCACCACCGAACAGACCGATCTTACCACCTTTTGCATATGGTGCAAGAAGGTCGATAACCTTAATACCTGTTTCCAGGATTTCTACAGCCGGTTTCTGATGTTCGAAATCCGGCGGATCTCTGTGGATGACCCATTTCTGTTCTCCCTCAAGGGAAGGACCGTCATCTACTGTATCACCAAGTACGTTAAATAAACGTCCCAGTGTCTTATCACCTACAGGAACCTTAATGCCGCTTCCTGTGGCGATGACTTCTCTGTCACGCTGTAAGCCTTCGCTTGCGCTCAGCATAATGCAGCGTACCATATTGTTTCCCAGATGATGGGAAACTTCCATTACACATCTTTTACCGTTGTTCTCTACCTCAAGGGCATCCTTGATCTCAGGAAGATTTCCATCTTCAAAAACAACGTCTACAACAGGTCCCATAACCTGTACAATTTTACCTTTGTTCATCGTCGTCACTTCCTTTTTTGTGCTTTTGCACCGCTGACAATCTCAGTGATTTCCTGTGTGATGGCAGCCTGACGCGCACGGTTGTACTCAATGGATAACTCCCTGAGCATCTTCTTTGCACTGTCCGTAGAGGACTGCATTGCCATCATTCTGGCATTATTTTCACTGGCATACGCTTCTACAAGACATCCATAAATCAGACCGGTCAGGTAATTTGGGATCATGGTATTCAGAAGTACATCGGCTGATGGTGACAGCACGATTTCCTCCTGTGGCATATCCGCAAGCATTGCCTGATTTGGCAGGAACTCTGCTTTCTTCAATGGAAGAAGCTGCATATTCACCGGCTCCATGGCAACTGCACTCTGCATCTCCGTATAGAAAATACGGACTTCGTCCAGTTCTCTGTCCAGGAACGCTCTGACAATCTCCTCTGAGATCAGGCGCGCTCTGTGCATGGTCGGTTTCTGTACTGTATATGGAAAGTTCTCTGCGATATCCATATGTTTCTTCGTGAAATACTGACGGCCTACCATACCCAGCACATAAAGCTTGCAGTGCTCATGCTCTGCCATAAACTGTTCTGTCATTTTCTGGATATTATGGTTATAGGCACCTGCCATACCCTTATCACCGGTAACTACGATACAGCCGATCTTACGGTCTTCCTCTGCGATCTTATGACGGATACTGAAAAAGGATGCTCTGTATCCGGCATATGACGCAGGATTCGGGAAATTGCTGCCTGCATATTATAGTAATACGGCTCTGTATCGGACAGGATTCTTTTGGCCTTCTGCATCTTGGATGAAGAGATCATATACATGGCATTGGTGATCTTCATGGTGTCCTGAATGCTTTTCATTCGAGTCTGAATCTCTTTCGTACTGCCCATATCAACACCTACCTGCTCTTATCTGCAAATTCTTCTGCCACTTTCACGATCTTTCTGCCAGTTCATCCGGAAGCTGTCTCTTCTCCTCGATCTCTCTTCCGATTTCCGGATAAGCACTGTCAAAGTAGTCCAGCATATCTCTCTGATACTTCTTCATCTTCTGGTTTCCACGTGCATCATTGCCTTGTGTGTTGCCGCACAAAGAGTGATGACCTGCTCATGAAGACTTAACGGGCTTGAAAGCGGCTGTTTCAGAAGTTCCATAAGTCCACTTCCGTATTTCAACTGCTGAGTTGTAGCCTCGTCCAGATCAGAACTGAACTGTGTAAAGATTTCCATCTCACGATACTGAGCCAGATCGATACGGACACTTCCTGCTGCTTTCTTCATGGCTTTTGCCTGTGCAGCACCACCAACTCGGGATACGGAAAGACCTACGTTAACCGCCGGACGCATACCGGAGTTAAACAGGTCACTCTCCAGGAAGATCTGACCATCTGTGATGGAAATAACGTTTGTAGGAATATATGCGGAAAGGTCACCTGCCTGTGTCTCAATGATAGGAAGAGCAGTGATAGAACCACCGCCAACCTTTTCATTCAGACGGCTGGAACGCTCCAGTAATCTGGAATGGAGATAGAATACATCTCCAGGATAAGCCTCACGTCCCGGTGAACGTTCCAGAAGCAATGACAGTGCACGATATGCAACTGCATGCTTGGATAAATCATCATAAACCATTAATACATCTTTTCCCTTATACATAAAGTACTCAGCAAGTGCAGTACCTGCATAAGGAACAATATACTGAAGCGGTGCACAGTCACTGGCTGTAGAGGAGAATACTGTTGTATAGTCCATAGCACCATGTTTCTCCAGAGTAGATACGATCTTAGCTACTGTGGAAGCTTTCTGTCCGATCGCAACATAGATACAGATTACATCTTTGCCTTTCTGGTTCAGAATGGTATCCAGTGCAACGGAAGTCTTACCTGTCTGTCTGTCACCGATAATCAGCTCACGCTGGCCACGGCCGATGGGGAACATGGAGTCAATAGAAAGAATACCTGTTTCCAGAGGAACTGTTACAGATTTTCTGTCAATAATTCCAGGTGCCGGATTCTCTACCGGACGATACCCGTCTGCCTTGATCTCACCTTTACCATCGATCGGCGCTCCCAGAGCGTTTACGATCCTTCCGATAAAAGCGTCACCTACAGGCACACCTGCCTGCTTCTGGGTTCTTGCTACCTTTGTTCCTTCTTTGATTCCTGTATCTTTACCGAACAGGATACATCCGATGCTGTTTGCACGGATATCCTGAACCATACCTTTCAGACCATTCTCAAAGGTTACAACCTCGCCATACATAGCATGATCAATACCATGTACCGTGGCAATACCATCTCCGACGGAGATGACTGTTCCTACTTCCTGGTCCTTGCTGATTTCGTCATAATTCTTAATTTCTTCTTTCAGAATCGAAATGATTTCATCTGGATTCATTGCAGCCAACTTTTATTCACCTCCGTGTCAATTTCTGTCTTAAATTGTTATAACGTCCGCGGAGACTCCAGTCGAACTCTTTGTCTCCGGCAGAAAGAATGAAGCCTCCGATCAAAGATTTGTCTTCTCTGAGAGTAAGGATTACTTCCTTTGCTCCAAATTCCCTGCGAAGGAAATCTTCCATCTTCTCTTTCTGGGCTTCTTCCGGTTTTGTTACATATGTGAGAACAGCTTTCAGGATTCCTTTCTGCTTGCGGCTGTAATTGCCATATGCTTCCAGGATATCATAAATGCTGCTGATTTTCTGATATTTACAGGTCACCTTCAGGAAATTTTTCATCTCCTGCGGGAAGACTCTGTCAATTACATGTTCTTTTTCTTTTAAAGAAACCAGTGGATTCTCAAGGGCACCTTTTAACTGCGGGGTACCCCTGAAAATCTTTTCTGTCTCCAAAACAGCTTCTTCCGGGACAGAAAGCTCATATAATGCTTTTGCATAATTAATGCTTGTTTCCGTCATTGGAATCACCTGCCTCTTTTATAAACTGGTCATAAAGGGACAAATCCTGCTGACTGCTGTTTTTCTCTCCCATGATCTTTGAGGCTGCATCCAGCGCGATCTCTGCCACTCTGCTTTCCATAGCCTTCATAGCATTTTCCTGCTCTGTCCTGATATCTGCCTTTGCTTTGTCAAGCATTGCACCAGCCTGTGTGTTTGCATCTTTTACAATACGCTCAGCCTGTACTTTTGCCTCATCCTTTGCCTGGTTTACAATACGCATGGATTCGTCTTTCGCAGATTTCAGTGCATCTTCATATTTGCCTTTCAGTTCATATGCCTGTTCTTCTGTATCTTTGGCACTTGCGAACTGCTGGTCGATCATGTTTTTTCTCTGCTCCATCACATTGAGGATCGGACCAAATAAGAACTTTTTCATTAAAAGATAAAGAACAATCAGGTTAATAATTGTAAAGACCAGGTTGATGTTAATCTCGATCACCTGTCCCACCTGCCTTTCTTAGTTATTCTTTATCCATTAATTAGCCAAGCATGATAACGATCAGAAGACCGATAACGAAACCGTAAATAGCTGTTGCCTCGGCAAGGGCACATCCTAAAAGAAGGGATTTGCTGATCTTGCTTTCTGCTTCCGGCTGTCTTGCGATTGCTTCTACTGCTTTAGATGTTGCCATACCAATACCGATACCAGCGCCAATACCTGTTAAAACTGCGATTCCTGCTCCAATAGCTACTAACATAACTTTTTCCTCCTGTTGTTTAACTGAAATAAACTAAATATTACAAATCTTTCTTCACAATATGCTATCCTGTCGATATTCCGATGAGATCATTTGATGCCTGTACAACAGATGTCTGTACCAACGGTTGTTTATGACCGTTATGACCCACCGAATATCCGGGCAGCATTTAAGTGCTGTTCATAACTGCTGTCTTATCCCTTATGTCCCGCGTCTCAGGTCTTATATAGGTGTCATATTCCTGTATGAACAGTAATCTTTTTTATTCAATAGCTTCTTTGATAAATAAAGAAGTTAAGAATACAAATACATACGCCTGAATGAATCCGTCAAAGAAATCAAAATACAGGCTGAATGGAATAGGAAGAACTGCCGGGCATATAAACTCAAGAAGTTTCATAACCACATAGCTTCCTAACACATTACCAAAAAGTCGCATACAAAGTGATGTCGGTCGAATAACGACCTCCAGAATATTAATCGGCAGCATAATCGGTGCCGGCTCTGCGAAGCTTTTAAGAAAGCCTTTCAGACCTTTCTTATGGAATCCTGCATACTCGATCAGAAAAATACTTGTGATTGCAAGACCAATCGTACAGTTTAAATCCTTTGTAGGCGGTACAAATCCAAACACACCGAAAATGTTTGCAATTCCAATGTAAATGACAACTGTCATCAGATAGGGAATATACATTTTTCCCTCTTCTCCAAGGATATCCTTAAAGAAGTTATGAAGAAAACTGACACCGGTTTCCAGCAAAAGCTGTTTCTTACCGGGGTTTTCCACACTCAGGTTTCTTACGAGCACCAATGACAAAATTAAAAGCACTGCCATGATCACCCATGTCACTGCTACTGACTCTGCAACTGGTATTCCTCCAAACACCGGTATGGTAAAAACTGTCTTACATTGAAGTTCTTCCATTAACGTGTCTGCTAAATTACCCGTTTCTTTTCCCTCCTTTTTCTATTTAAATCTCCGGAAGATATTCTGGCTTTTTATGCTGTCTGCCTCAGATGCCTCAGCCAGGATTCCTAAACTTATGTCTGTAAAATATTTCATAAGCTTTCCATCGATTCAAGATTTTGAGATTATTATATTAAAATCCGTTAAAAAGTCAACAATTATTTTGACTATTTCTGGCAAAAATAGATTTCTTTTTGTGCATTTCATCCAGACATTTTGATTGAAAAATAGATTTTCATAATTTTTTTAATGCATTTTCACGAAAAAAAGGCAATTTTCATTGACCGAACTGTAAGCAGATGATATTATTTTATATGGTTTTTATATAAATTTTATATCTCTGCACTTACCAATCCTTATATTGGTAATACCAAACAGGAGGTTTTTTATGCAAATCATTTGTCTGGGAGACAGCATTACGGACTGTAATCATTTATTTGAAGATTTTCCTCTGGGAAATGGGTATGTACAGATACTCTCAGAAATGTTCCGTAATCAAACTCCTTCTTTCTCCATATCCGCAAATACCGTCAGACGCTCATCAAGCGCTGTACAGTTAACAGATAAATCAACAGGTGCCATACATTTCAGGAACTGTGGAATAGATGGCTTCACTGTGACAAGAGTCCTTGAAAATATCCGCCAACACCGTATTTCTTTGCATCACTCTCCTGTTGTAACTCTGCTGATCGGCATCAATGATATCGGTCTGATAATGAACACAGACCGGATGGATTCTCAGAAAGAACAGATGATAAGAGAGTTTGCCACTCATTACAATGAATTATTGGATCTGCTCACTGCAGATGCCAGGCAGGTAATCCTTATGGAACCCTTTATCTTTCCACATCCGGAAGAATATGAGACATGGATTCCCTATGTCCATACCATGTCTGATATTATCCGACAGCTCTCTGTCAGATTCAGACTTCCATTTCTGCCTCTGCATAACTATTTTAATAAGGAAGCAACTCAATCGGGATTTGATGCCATAACAACGGACGGGATTCATCTTACTTTGTATGGGCATAAGCTTCTGGCCGAGAAACTGTTTCCTCTCCTTCAAAGCATTGATAACAATCCCTGAACAGATAAACTATTGCGCATTTTCCCGGAACTTTGTATAATAAATCACTGTCCTCGCTCATATCTGCGGACTTATTATGGAAAGGAGTCTTCCTTATATTATGGAAACTACAATTAAACAGATTGAAGATATGTCTCTGAATGCCTGGCCATCTCACAAGATGGAATTATACGACGGCTGGATCCTGAGATTTTCTTATTTTTATACACACAGAACCAACAGCGTAGAACAGTTCGGCAATTCCACCCTCACCTGGCGGAAAAAATCCCATATTGTGAAAGCGTATATAAGCGTCTGGGAACCCCCGCTGTATTTAAGATCAGTCCTCTTGTCTCTCCTGACTTTGATTATGTTCTGGAGAATCGGGGATATGCCATCCAGCATACCACCAATGTCATGGCAATGAGCATGAACGCCGCACATCTGGATACTCCATATCCTGATGTAACATTCTACAATAACATTCCGTCTGAATGGATTGAAAGTCTGTTCAATCTAAAAAATACTATAAATCCGATTCACAGAAAAGTTGTACCATCCATGTATCAGGCAATTCTCAAAGAAACCATTTGCGCCTGCATCCGCATAGACGGGCAGATCATTGCAACAGGGCTTGGTATCCTGGACAGAGACTACATCGGTATTTACGCCATCCATGTCAAAGAAGAATACCGCAAACATGGCTATGCCCGTCAGATCTGCACAGGACTTCTGAAAGAAGGAATGAAAAAAGGTGCACAGAATGCATATCTTCAGGTTGTAGAGGGAAATGACAATGCCCGGGCATTATATAGATCACTTGGATTCCAGCAGCTTTATACTTACTGGTTCCGCGTACAGCCGGATGAAAACGGAAATTTCCCACCTGAGAAATAAAAAGAACTATCTGTAAAGCATTTTTATTTTCTGCTTTTACAGATAGTTCTTACTTTTTATAGATTTTAACTTTTCTTTTTCGGGGAATCAGTTGATTCATTTAACATAGTTCGCGCCAACTATGTTGTATATCATTTTAATTTTAATATTCAAGTCTTATTCTGTATTTTATCTCTGACTTAATTATGTTACTGTTCACTCCGTTCACAGTAACGTAGCCAAAATTCATTCCAGATTGCCTGCGGCAATGGAATTTTGGCTTGTATGTCTCGGGATTTTGGCATATTCATGCCAAAACACCTCGCGGAATAGTGGTGTGTGAACAGTAACTCAATTATACTGTTTTGTTTTTCAGCACTGCAGGTGATGTATTACCTACCACCATCGCTGTCAGCGGGCTGAAATACAGCAGACATGTTAATACACAGTAAATCGGGATCATAATCGCAAACTGTACCAGTCTTCCGGGCATGATCGCATAGAAGTTATATCCAAGCATAATTACAAGTCCTGCTGTTGTAAGAACCAGAGAGCTGAGAACTGCAGTTACCACGATAGATACGCAGATACCAACTGTCTTTCCTGTTTTCTTTCTGTTTGCAAATAATGGTTTTGCAAGGGCAGGAAGCACACCCCAGAGGATTGCTGCAACTGTGATAAACGGATTTACAGCATAGCCTTTCATAAAGCACCCGATAATATCCGCACATAATCCACAGACACCACCAGCTACCGGGCCAAGCCACAGACCTGCAAGGATTGTACATACACTTCCCACAGAAATACGGTACGCACCAAGATCAATGACCAGAACTCGTGTGAGTACCAGATGCATGGCGATCAGAAGAGCCATGAACACCAATGTTTTTACGTTCCAATATTGTTTTTTCTGCATAATAAAAACACCTCCATAATGTGTTTAAAAAATAGAGTAGTTACATAAATAATAATCCCTCCACATTATGAGATGCTCTCATATGTAGCAACGGGTGCGGAAATTATATCGTAAGCAGCACGCTTTCTGCTTTTCGTTTCACGGCGACTCCCCAGCCTGTGAACACTTGACGCATAAAATCCTACTTCGCTATTATTTATTTATCGAAATTATAACACAATCCATAGAAATTGCAATATATTTTCCGTTATTATTTTCACAAATTTGAATGCTGTTTTTTGTTCATTCTATACGAATGGTCTGCTTTTTTTACTTGAGAATATTGCTGCAAACACTCGTAAGTCTATGAATAAAACAGCCGCATATACTAATACTATAACATTATGCAGCAGTCCGGCATCTTCAGCAATGAGAAATTACATGAATACAGATATCCCGCCCCGGTCTGCTATAATCATGGAGGTAAAAAATGTCAGAAATATGTAAAAATAACTGCCAAAATCCTTATAATATATGTTATGATAATTACCTGAATACCAACGCCTGTACGGAATGTACCGGCCTGATATGCACTCCTGCCAAAGATAATGACGAATGGGAAAGCTACCGGAAAATTTTTGATTTTATCCCCGAACCGCCGGAAAGCAATATCCCTCCCTGTAAATAATTATTGCATACGGCAGGAATCATGTTCAAACGAATGATTTATTGGAGGTCCTGTCTATATTATGAAAAAACTGCTTGCTGCATGTGTCTGTGCCGGCCTTAGCTTTTCTTTTGCCGGATGCAGCCCTGAAACCATACTGGAACAATTCACATCCACCGGAGACACATCCGTCCGGGAACTTACTTCTTCATTTGACACCACAACTGAAACCGAAACAAAAGGCCGTATCTATATGGATGAACTTTCCGGTACCCTGCAGGATTTTTCAGGAAGCCAGCTTATTCTGAACACGGACAGTGCCTCCTATGTATTTAATGTTTCCAATGCCACCCTGGAATGTAAAGGCGGCATGATCACCGGCGATGAGATCAGTATCATTTACGAAGGTCAGCTTTCCGGTACTGACACAGGCAGTGTACATGTTCTGAAGGTTGTAGATGAATTTCATAAAAAAAACAAACTGAAAAAGCGCACTGCACATGGGCAGGTCATTTCCCTGACTTCCAATACCATCACAATAAAATCAAAGAAAGGAAAAACAGCCACCTATCCGATCACAGGAACAAAACAATATTATCAGAACGGAATCAAGGCCGGTGACTGGGTTTACCTTACATTCAAGGGAAAATTCCCGGATATTTCCAATGATTCTTCCGCATCCTTAAATGCCAGTCACCTGAAAGTGCTGAGTATTTCTGATCTGAAAGATCTGGAAATACCGGATCCCACCCCAACTCCGGATCCAAAACTCACACAGACACCGGAGCAGATAGAAAATAAAGAAAAACAGCTGCTGGCAACTGTACAGGGAGTAAATCTGAATATCCTCCGGATTCTTCCTGCCGGAAGTGACACCTCCTTTAATCTGGATATGTCAGCAATCCCCGCTTACTTCAAGGGAGGAATTGCCCCGGGATCTCATGTTAATGTTACTTATATCGGAGATCTGGAAACAACATCCCTAGAAGAAGTCCGTATTATTGCTGTGACAGGTGAGGATCCTGATACCATTAATGACAAACATATTTCCTTTACAGTAACCGGCACGATCATTGGAAGTACTGCCAACACCATCACTGTACAGACAGATGACGGTGCCATAGATACCTTCCGTACAGAAAACGCGCAGAACCTCACTGCAGGCGGCATGGAATACGGCGACTATGTGTGTATTACCTTCCATCCATCCAAATCAAAATCTTCTAATATTTATACAGCAATTAAGGTACAGGATGCGTAAATTGTTACTGTTCACTCCGTTCTCAGCAACACGCTTCGCGATGCAGGAAATATGAACCTCCTTGTGCAATGCCCAAGGAGTATCGTTTGCTTCGCAAACTTAATTTATGCTAATCGCATAAATTCGCGCGGTATGTCTCGGGTTTTCTGTGACCTTCGCTCACAAAAAACACCTCGCGGGATATCACCAGTGAACAGTAACCGTAAATTTCTTCTTGATTTCCGCTTCACCTTCCGCAAGCCAGCGGTATGCAGCATCCTGATCTCCCAGGATTTCTGCAAAGGACTGAACTTCATCCCGGATTCCTTTTCCATGAAGAACTCTGTAAGCCCCCGCATCACTTCCGGGGGCTGTTTTTATTCCCAGCCGGAATGCTTTTCTGATATTCTCTTCTGCGGATTCTATGATCGGTTTCAGAGTCTCATCATCATAACGCCCGTCTCCCAGAAGATTTCTCACTGTAACCAGAGTCGGAACCCAGACTGTATCGCTCTCTGCCAGCATGGCAAGGCTTTCTTCATTCATATAGTTTCCATGTTCCAGACTGTCCACTCCGGCAGCCACTGCTGCCTGCACTCCGTAATCTCCGTTGGTATGGGACATAACAGCCATACCTTCTTCATGTGCAATATGTACCATTTCCTTTACCTCTGACCCATCCAGAGGTGTTCCGGTAATCGCTCCATGTTCATTAAAATCCAGAATCCCGGTAGTCATGATCTTAATAAAATCTGCCCCTGCCTGTTTCGCCTCCAAAACACGCTTATGAAATTCCACCATTGTGGCAAAACCATTTCCCACAATAGAACCATAATGTCCTTCTTTATGAATGGCAAATATCGGAGTTCTGTAATCTATTCCATACTCTGGTGCAAGCTCTTTCGCTCTCGCAGAAACACCCAGCGCATCACCGCCATCCC
>ENA-OQJK01000033-OQJK01000033.1-human-gut-metagenome-genome-assembly--contig:-NODE-33-length-33553-cov-2.890564_pt1 | contig 33553 bp, 45 predicted proteins | sample MGYA00242605_ERZ504771 | MGnify/ENA primary metagenome ERZ504771 (study PRJEB26092, sample SAMD00036353) | human gut metagenome | host: Homo sapiens | study: EMG produced TPA metagenomics assembly of... | reverse complement strand
GAAGATCAAACCAGCAATAGGGAGCGGAAATGGAATAGCCTACCCACTGCTTGTTGCTTTTTGCAATTGAAGCAGGGGACTTACTTGATTCGGTTAAATATCGAAAAATGCTACCATATAGAGAGGTAATGTAATGATACCCTCTTAAAATTCGGTTTGTTTCCAATCATAAAAAATGGCGAAGTGCTTATCGTAACACTCCGCCGAAGGCCTAACCGGTTTGAGCAAAAAAGCTTGGGTAGGTCTGCTTTACTATTTTATGCCTTCCTGCTGCATTTATACACTTAAGTGTGCCTTCCAATCCGCCGGAAGATTCATTGCTGTAAGACTGACTACATCAATATTATTTTGAATCAGCTTATCGAAAGCAGCTACAAATGTCACCCACTCCTCATCGGATGAGCGCAGATACTTCATCGCCAGTAAGATTTGATACAAACCATTATGTGCTGGCGATGGCACAACCTTATCTACATCCAGAATTTCCGGTGTCGTATGTATTGTGCGATTATAAATTCTGGAATTATGAGCACACATATTGCGCAATACTGAAACGCTCTGTATCCATGAAGCAAGCATTTTCTGTGATGGTTTTACCAAATTTCCTTTTTTTGATTTATACTGGTAGTTTAACGCCAAGATAGAATATGAACTTCCAGTGCCTGTTTTCAAATTCTTAATTATCTTCGATAGCGTACCAAATGAAAGAACTTCAACAGCTGCCCATACAGGCACCTCTCCATCATGATTATCAAAATTATGTTTTATAAACACATCATTAGATCGAGCAATTTCTGATGCTACAGTAGACATATTCTGCCAATATCGTTTTTTCTCTTTGAAAATTGATGAATCTTGCAAAACAAGTGGTTCTCCGTGCACAAGTAATGATTCCACCAATCGCACTCTCAAAGCAACCTCAATCTTAGAAATCATTGAAAAAATCAAAGCAGATAATTCCTGATCAAATTGATACAATTTTATAATATCTTTAAACTTTGTTCCCGCAACATACTTCTTTGTAGTATTATCATATAAATGAAACGAGTAGCCTCTCAAACGATAAAACCCAATTGTCTTTAATACCTTCTCTACATCTTCATAAGATGTAATCTCCATTCCTGCATCTACATAAGATTGCACTTGTTGTTCTATTGTTAATATTTGTTTTGGATATTGATACATAAAACACCCCATAAATGAAAAAGTCCCACCGGGTTGCGCATGAAAAATCAGAGGCGTGGTGGGTTCTGTTAATATTATTATACAGTTTCCGATGTTACTGTCAAGCTTTCTTTTGTAAAAATCGGCAACTTTCCATTGTTTTTTTGTAGATTATGCCTATTTTGACATGGGGTATCCCAATGTCAGGTCTCTGCAGATAATAATGATGATACACCTGTCAAATATTCATAGTTACTGATATACGTACCTATTATATAATATGAATTCCTGCGGTTCCTATTTTCTCATACTCTTTACATTTTATTTTTGGTTGGCATCAGAACAAATTCCAGCTTTAATTGCATCCCTAATCCCTGTGCAAGTTTTTTCACTATACTCAGGCTGGGATTTCTTGTTCCGTTCATAATCTGCTTTATACTTCTTTGCCAGTTCTTTTTCTGCCTTTGGTGTCTTCTGCGTATTTTTTTTATAAATCCATTGGTCAGTACTGCCTTCTTGCCCGCCTCATAGCAAGCTCCATCTCATATATATTTGTTTCATTGTAGAGCTTTTCTTTTTGCCCGCCAAGCTTGATTGTCCGCAAATAAGATAACCGGGTATTTTGCGTATTTTTGATATAAGTAGATTTTATATAGCAATTCTCAGGATTCACAGTCGTATAAAGCAGAGCATCGTTTTCAAGGATTTCCAATGGGCGTAAGTTATGTGATGTAAAGATCAATTGTCCTTTAGCTTTATCCTGCATAACTTCTAGGCATTCTCCCAGCAAATACTCATAAATACCAGAATCCAGCTCGTCTACCACAAGGCAATAAGACTCTCTGTTATAGCAGGCAACTAAATTACTGCAAATAGAAATCAGCTTCTTTATTCCTGCGGATTCATACAAAAGCGGAATCCGGTTCTCTCCACGCATGGCAATGATTTCAAACTGCACTCCGTCTTTTCCTTCCTTCAATAGCTTATCAAACGCATTATAAATTTCTATATTGATCTCAGGTATTAATGATTTTATTACAATATTGATCTGCTTGATCGTATTTGCTACATAAGGAAAAACTTCTTTTGGCACCACATTTATATCTGTGAAGCGTAAGAAGATGCTTTCGCCTTTTTTGGTATCGTATCCGGCCAGTCAATATTAACGGGCATATTTTCCAGATTTAAGGATAAATAACCGTATTGCGCGTTTTCAACAACAGCAAGATCATAAATTCCATATTTCTGAAAACACTGACTCAGTAGAGAAAGCAATGCAGCCTCACCTTCAGCTTTTTCAAAGACTTCCTGTGCTTTTCTTGAAAATAAAAAGGAACTTACCTCCGGAACACCCTTTTCCTCATTTATAGTTCTGTGTTGCCTGCTCTGCGACTCCAAGTGCAATAACATTCTGGATATCCTTAGAAAAACGCTCATACAATTTCACCGGACGAAAAAGCTCTTTCCTGCCTTTTTGGTAATCAAAAACAGGTGTGATCCGTTTTCCTTCGGACATTTCTCTCTGGCTGAATTTTTCTTTGCTGATGCAGAAGCTCTTTTTACCGTTTTTCTGCAGTTCAATTTCATATTCTACCAGATAGCATTTTTCTTCGATTTTTAGTTCAAAGCGATACTTTACAGTGGAGGTACCACTTGCTTCATTTATATAGTAATAAAAATTCGCCGGGATCTGACGTCCGGAAAGAAGATATTTCAGCAATACCATACAGTCTACAACTACTGTTTTTCCAGATCCATTAGCTCCATAGATTCCTAAAATGCTTCCCTTTTTATTTTGGGGCATTTCAATTTCACCATGTATCACGTTTTTTATGTTGTTGATTTCTATTCCCAAAAGCCGAACAACGTATTTCATCTCTATCACATCTCCTTTCAGCTCCATTCACCTGTACTCAGTATATCTTGTTATATCTCAAGAATCAATTCTTATTCTTATTTTGTTAATATTTTTAACATTATTCGAATTTTTCTCATGTAAACAAACAGGGTTTATGATAGATATGTTTATTTTGAGTAGATAATGGATAATTCTCAATTATCATTGATTCATATTAAAATCTATTTCAGGAGAAGATGAATACTATGCTTTTTTTCTGTTTTTCGAGCAAAGACCGACACTCAATAGTAGAATCCATTTTATTTCATCTAACTAATTATGGATTACCAGTCTGGTATGATCGGCATAAAATGTTATTAGGCGATGAACGAGATAATAAAAATTTTGACGAAGGAGTAAAGGCCTGTAATTATTCAATTATTATTTTAAGTGCTAATACAATTGCATCCGAATGTGCAAATGAGGAAATTGATTTGATTTATCAGAGATATAAACAGCATAAAATGTATGTGTTTCCTATATTTTTCAATATAAAAGCCAGTCAATTACCAGAAAAATATTGTTGGATGAAAAGATTAGTTTATAAAGAACTTACTGTTGCAAATGATTCGCGAAGTGCTTGCAATCATATTATATGTAAAGTGACCTTAGATGAATTGCAAAAGTATAAAATCAAAACGATAAATGAATATTTAAAACTTTATAAAAATAATAAGGCATTTTCTTACCTCACAGAATTAATTGATTCATATTGCAAAATAAGTGATGAAAATCATAATGCACAAATTGCATTACTATATGCTGGATGCCTTTATATCAAAGAAAAATATACTTCTCTTGTCTTATAAGAAGGATTTTTCTCAAACTTTTCCACACATTCACATAATGTATCTAAAATCTGTTCACGCGCATTCGCTGGCCATTTTTCTGGCTTCTCAGCTGTTTCTTTCTCATAATACATTTCACTGCCCTTCCCTTCATATAAAATTAAAAGCAATTCTTTTCATCTTGAATCAAAATCAACATGATTATATTATATCCTCAGAATCTGCTTTTTTCCAGCAAAATAACGCCCCAGCCATAAAGCCAGAGCGTTACATACTTTCCATATCAAATTACCTTAAACTTTTTCTGTGCCATCGACTTTTCCTTTATAATTTATCAGTCTCCAAAATTTCTTTTTCGAATCTTAATTTTCTGCTCTTCAGCACTATATTCAGCTTGATAAAAAGTAAAATCTGATAATTCGTCCTTATGCTTTATCAGCTTATCCAGATCTGTTTTTTATTCATATTCACTGGTTCTGATTCCAAAGATAACACCTTTCAAAAGGTTCCAATCAAATGACATATTCTGCTTTTGAGGAACATCAAATTCACCAAATGTATTTGACACAGCTACCCTAAATTCCTTTTCATGTTCCCAGTTTTTTGTCTTGCGATAGGTTTTCGCATCATAGATCTTCCAGTAACGTTTTCTCCATTCCTCTACATCAGAAAAATGCTTCATAACAGGAACTGACGCCGTCTACTCCAAGTAACCATTCTCTTATTTGAACCATAGTCAATCGTCCTAATGTCTGGAAAAAATTACATTCAATGGACTCTCCACCATAAGAAATTGCTCTTACATCAAGAGGAATATGTCGCCCTCCTACCTTAAGTTTTGCCTCGTCACCTGTATCATAAATCAGACATACACCCTTATGACAATCTGCATAGTTTCCCCACATAGCAGAATTATCATTTTTTTTAGAAAAACAAACAACATAGCTTTTGGGGTATATCATATCCCTCAACTGAGCCACAAACACTTTTGGAAAATCAGCCATAACAATTAACCACTTTCTATGCTGTTGAACTACTGAATTGCCATCATTATTATATATTTGTTCTTCAGAGCCTTTACCATGAAGAAATATGTCGTTTTCTGCACCTTTCATTATATAGGAGAATTCCTTCATTTCCTCGAATATTTCTTCCATAGATTCAATTGTCTGGACACGCATTTTTTCATTAGAAAAGACTTTCTTTATTGCATCTACTAATTTTTCTACAGAAAGTGAAAAATTAAGAAGTTTAATCTGTTTCTCAGCTTCCTCTGCAGGTACAAATTTATTTTTCTTAAATTCTTCCAGACACTTAATTAGTGCATTATTATGAATATAAAAAGAATATATTGAAGTTCCTTTTCTGATACTTTCAAACAATTGTCACCATAAACTCCTGCCAGATTTTGTACATCTGTATCCGTTATGAACTCTTCTCCTAATTTCAATAAAATTTTCTCAAAAAGTTATTTTTATAGCAATGAACATCTGCAACCAAAGTACCATGATATAACGTTTCATCATCGGCTTTCAGAATATAGAGTTCCAGTGCACGCGCTACGCTATATATATAATGTCTGAACAATCCCTCCCAGGCCATCTTATCTCCCTGCCAGAAAACACGTACAAACCCTTCCAACGGATCATTTAACTCTTCTTTCGATGCAAAATGAAAAGTGCCATTTTCAATTTCTAATAATGCACTGTTTATTGAACGGTAGTGGTATAATTTCATTTTTTCCTTCTTTCGATAAATTATTCAAATAGTTATGATGAAGTCTGCTCTTCATAAACCATGGATTGACATGCAGCTTCCTATACGAAAGCTTAATACCTATCTTCTATTTTTTCTTTGTGAATATCCATTTAGGTATTATTACCGTTTCATAACCAACTCTCACTTCGAACATGTAGTAAAAAATCTATCGTACCAGATAAGGAATGTTAAAACTGTCCAGATTTTACGGCTGTTATCTGCTTTTTTATCTTTATGGTCGTTCAGAAGCTGGAGCAGTTTCTCTGTATGGAAAAATTCTTCTGCTTCTTTCGAGGTAAATAAATCTGTTACCATCTGATACCAGTCATTCTGCCGCAGCCACACACGGATTGGAATGGGAAAACCAAGTTTCTTCCGTTCATTGGTTTCCTGTGGAAGAAATTCTGAAACAGCTTTACGGAAAATATATTTGGTTGTACCTGCTGCAATCTTGGCTTCTTTCGGAAGCTTTGCTGCAAAGTCAAAAACTTCTTTATCCAGAAATGGTACCCTGACTTCCAGGGAATGTGCCATGCTCATTTTATCTGCTTTCTGCAAAATATCGCCAGGAAGCCAGTAGCTCAGATCTACAGACTGCATTTTTTCCATGTCTTGAAGTGAGCCTCTGTTTTCTGACTCAAGCTATTCATAAAATTGACTTAAATATTCCTGCGTGGAAGGTCCTGTTACTTTATTTTTCAAAATCTGTGCTTTCTCTTTTTCACAGTAAATATATGCATTTCCGATGAAGCGTTCTTCTACTTTCATTCCTGCGCGGATAAGGAAATCCCGTCCTTTCACGTCTGGCAGCTTTGCAGCCAGTTTTCTGACAGCGCGTCTGAGCACGAACGGAATCCAGGCAACTTTCTTTAATGCTTCAGGCTCTCTGTAAATATTGTATCCACCGAAAAGTTCATCTGCGCCTTCCCCGGAAAGGACTACCTTAACATGTCCGGCAGCCTCCTTGGAAAGAAAATAAAGTGCAACTGCAGAGGCATCCCCAAGTGGTTCATCCATATGATACATCACATCTGGAAGGGCGTCCCAGAATTCCTGCTTGGATATGATTTTCACATGGTGTTTCAAGCCTGTTTTTTCTGCCACTTTGGCAGCTTTGTTGACTTCACTATATCGGTCTCCCTCATCAAATCCCACTGTGAATGCCTGATCTGCGCCGGAGGCAGAAGCCAGATACCCGGAGTCCACTCCCCCGGATAAAAACGCGCCGACTTCCACATCGCTTAACATGTGGTGCTTCACCGAATCCTTTAAAATCTCTGCAAGCTGGCTCCGCAGCTGATCCATATTCGTCGTACGGTTCCACTTGCCAGGTGTAAGCTTTGTTTTGAAATAAGTCTTTATTTCATAGTTCCGTTTTTATATAAGAGCATATGTCCGGGCATAAGTTTATAGATTCCCTTAAAAAAAGGTCTCTTCCAGAGGGGCATATTGAAATGACAAATACTGCTCCAGGGCCTTCTGATTTACTTTTCTTTCATAGCCTGGAAATGCAAGAATACTCTTAATTTCAGAAGCAAATACAAAGTGTCCATCTATTTCGGCATAGTACACAGGCTTAATTCCAAAGAAATCCCTTGCAAGCATCAAAGTCTGCTCTTTTTCATTCCATACTGCAAACCCAAACATTCCCCTGAGCTTATCCAGTGCCTTCTCCCCATACTGTTGAATGGTATTTACCAGAACTTCCGTGTCAGAATGGGTACAGAAAGAAATGCCGGAAGCCTCAAGTTCTGCCCGCAGTTCCTTATAATCATAGATTTCCCCATTAAAAACAATATGCAGGTTTCCGTCCGCACTTTCCATAGGCTGCTGCCCATCTTCTAAATCAATAATACTAAGTCTTCGAAAGCCCAGCGTAATCTTCTCCCTGCAAAAAGAGCCTTCACTATCCGGGCCTCTATGTTCAATGGCTTTCATCATCCTTTCAATTACTGTCTTCTGATCCTGTCTGTAACCTGTAAATCCACAAATCCCGCACATTTCTTCCTCCGTATCCATTTGATGTAGTTTAGACACTGCAACGACTTTTGTTACAGTCCAAAATTATTTTTACCGATATTTTATCATAAAAATGTCTGTTTGTTGTAAAATAAAAATGTCTTTCTTATCAAATACTTATATTTCAAAATAGCTTTTATATCTCATATAACATTTTATAAAAAAGAAATGTTTTCCATTCCCTTATTTGCTTACGGAAAACGTTTCTTTTCATTTACTCTTCATGAAGATTTCCGTTCTCATCGATCCAGGTTCCGTCTCCGTTATTGTAAAGGACTCTGGATTCTTCATCACCTTCACCTGCTGCTACAATTTCCATTCTGTTCATCAGAGGTGTATTATTCCAAAGAACAAGCATAATATCCAGTTCTGATTCTGGAAGTCTCTGATATGTTTTTTTCACGCTCTCATTCTCCCTCTTTCTACAAATGTAGGAACGATTTTATTATATCATATCAGTCTATTTCTGTATAGCTGTTTCTATTCTCATCAGAGATTTCGCTTTTAGTTTGTTACTGTTCAAAGGTATGTATAAGTCATTGTAAAAAGTGACGAAATTATTTTCTCTATTTTGTGGATAATTATCTTCAGCAGAAAAAACTGTATTTATAGTTTTTTCTGCTGTTCTTTTTCACAAAAGTTATACACCGAATCCTATCCATTCTTTCAGACAGAGGCCTTATATCTACTCATTTCCAATCTTATAATGGAGATTTATCCACAGTCAGATTGCCCAATGGGTCATTTCCGGAAATTCGCTTTTTTCCTGCATTTCTGCTATACTTTTTTCAAGAAAGAGAGGTTGTTTTTATGGAGATTGATTTTATACAGGAACTAAAAAAACGTGATGAACTTCTTGACGGCTATCTCAGGCAGATCGAGATCCAGGAGGAATTCATCCAGAAACAGAAAGAGCTGATCGAATATCTCGAGGATCATATCTCAAAGATCACAGATATCGTCGGCAGTGTTTAGCAGGACTGTACCGGAGGAAAACGTATGCCTGATACTTATGATCATATCACTCTCATGTGTCGGCTGAAAGCTGCACAACGCAGAAACAAAGAACTGGAATCTGGTGAAAGATATATCCAGTTAGAAGAACTTCATCAGAAAGAGTACAACGTTTATGAACATAAGATTGAGAAGCTGAAAAAAGAACTTGCAGATGCGCACAAAGAAACGATCCGTGTGCGCAATTACTGGTTTCAGGTACTGGAGGATATGCTCCGGGAGTTTGAAAAGGCACAAAAAAGGTCCGCGCAGGAACTCCGAAAAATGGAGATCCGTGCACTGAATGCAGAAAAGCAAAGAGAGGATGCACTGGATAAAGCAGCCGTTTTCAGACATCAGTTTTATGAAGCGGCATCCAGACTGGAAGAAGAACAGGGAAAGAATCTGAAACTACGGGCACAGATCAACCGTGATTATGAAAACTCTTCTATTCCTTCTTCAAAAGCAGTACGACGTAAAAAGATCACAAACAACAGGGAAAAAACAGGCAGAAGACCAGGCGGGCAGCCCGGCCACAAAGGGCACTGCCGGAAAAGACAGGAGCCTACACAGCCAGTTATTCTTCTTCCTCCACCTGAAGAAGTGCTCGAAGACTGTGCTTTTAAAAAGACTGCCAGGACCATCGTAAAGCAGATGGTAAGTATCCGTATGGTCCTGAATGTAACGGAATATCATGCAGATGTTTATTATAACAGTCATACGGGAGAACGTGCACATGCAGCATTTCCAGACGGAGTTATCGATGATGTGAATTATGATGGCAGCATACGGGCATTTCTGTTCCTTCTGAACAATGACTGCTGTACATCCATTGATAAGAGCAGGGCATTTCTGTCCGACCTGACGGGTGGAAAACTGAATATTTCCAAAGGCATGATAAGCAGACTAAACCGGAGTTTGCTTTAAAAACTGAGCCTGAACGCAGGTCTGCCTATGCAGATATGCTGCTTTCCCCTGTTATGCATACAGATTGTACAAATGCCAGGGAAAACGGAAAGAGCTGCCAGGTATATGTCTGTGCAACACCGGACGGAAAAGCCCTGTACTTTGCCCGCGAGAACATGCACAACCATCTGTTGTTCCTGCATGATATCCGGGTACCTGCCACGAATAATGAAGCCGAAAGGCTTCTAAAGAATTATAAGCGGAAACAGGCGCAGGCCGTGACATTCAGAAGTTTCGAAAACATCGCTTATCTCTGCCAATGCATGAGCATGCTTGTTTTGATGCGCCTTGAAGATCCGGCCAATATATATGACAGAGTGTCCAGAATATTTGGATAAAGAAAACCGATGGCTTTGACTGTTATCAGTCTACACCATCGGTTTTCTCAAGTCCAGCTAACCCTTGAACAGTAACTTAGTTTTTTGGCTTGTGCATTTTTTATAAAAAATATCAGGCGTTTTCCTCCGGTCAGTTCCCCTTCATCCTTTTCCGCTCCGTCCCTCGACTTCAGCATTTCCTGCCCCAGGATCACATGCGGTTGCTTTTCCAACAGTCATGCAGACCACACTCCGGTGGAAATATTCCATTTCACCTGCACGGTTTTTCCGGGTAAGGCAGTCCGGACAGGATTTTTTTGTGCTGCTGAACAGTTCCACCTCATCAATTCCGGCCACCACATATCCACCAATGGTCCCCTCCCGGAATACACGGTTCTTTTTTAGTGTATCGATCGGCTGAACCGTATCAAACTTATTATTCCAATAGCTGCAATCAAAAGCAGCAACCAGCTATATTTAAGCCTTGTACATATAAAAGTGCACAGGAACAGTAACAGGCAAGAGCCGATCACATTACAGTTAACCATCCAGTCTATTACTTTACCTGTGCATGAGTTCACTATCATATCTCAATTTGCGCTTTTTATTCTGAGTATCTGGATGAAGCAATGCATTTTCACGTATTCCGCTATCTTTCAAAGCCTTTGGATAAAAAACGCTTCCTCAGAAATTTTCAGGACGCATTAGCTTATTACAACACTATGACTCAAAAGATTCCGATAGAAACTCATGATGGAATATATACTGTTCCATATTCCCATATTATTGCCATTGAAGCTCAGGTAAGAAAGGTGATCATACATACGATAAAAATATTCCGAATTTAAAAATACCTATCTTCTGTATCTTGAAAGTATGAGGTAAAACTATAGGGGACATGTAATCTTGCTATTTTTCAGATTCGTAGTCGAGGCGATTGTTATGTGGCATTACTCATCCAGCCTTTTTTCTGCCAAAACACTCTGGCAAAATGAGAACTGGTTGCATTTGTCTGCTGTATTGTACTTTATTTCTGTTCTCTCTTATAGATAAAGTATGGAACATACATTATCGTATACGAAATATTTTTTCTTACTCTTTGACTATTTTCCGAAGTATTCCATCTTCCATCTCATATACTTCATCACATAGAATCTCTATATCCTCCCGATTATGACTTGCCAGTATAATCAGCCTATTTTCATTCTTCATCTTCAGCAAAAGCTCCCGGATTTCTGCTACACCATTTTTATCAAGGCCATTCATTGCCTCATCCAAGATCAGGATTGGTGGATCTTCCATAATAGCCTGGGCAAGTGCCAGCCTCTGCCGCATACCAAGCGAGAATTTTCCAACCGGGCGTTTCAATTTCGAATCAAGTCCAACTGTGTTTAACACTGAATGCAGATATGATTTATCTGGTCTATTTCGTATCGTGTACAGAAATTCAAGGTTATGGTAAGCACTCCAGTTTCGTAAGAACCCAGGATCTTCGATAATGATACCTGCTTCTGTAAGCATGTCCTTATCTTTTCCCATTACTTTTCCATTTACAGAAACCGTTCCTTCATCACAGGACAGAAAGCCACAGATCGTCTTAAATAAAACTGTCTTCCCGGACATTTCAACCGCATATATATAAGTGTCCATAACATTAAAATTTACCATGCCTTTTTCAAAAGCATAATTTTCCAGAGAAAAAATGAAAGAGACTGCTACACCGGCTATCGCCAGATACAGAGGATATTTTTTAGCAATCGCCTGAAATCTGTTTTTAGGTATCTTTCCTTTTCCATTCAATCATCCCCTTGTTTATTCAGAAGAGTATATATAGCGACCACCAGAATCATAAAAATAATTGGTATCCCAGTGGCAAAGAATTTTCTGTTTTTCGCTTTTCTGTTTTGTTTGGATGTGATAATATCTCTGCTGTTCTCTAAGATTTCATTTAATTTTTCATATGGAACCGGCATATTGCGGATTGCCCGGTATATTTCCTTTTCATAATCATTCGGTGCTTCTTCTATACACCTGTTCAGTTTTTTTCTTTCTTCCACTACATAGTAGGGAATTGTTGAACCATCCATACCAACTCTCCTTTATGATGGCAAATTAATTTCTTTGCCTGTTTCTGCATTGACCAGCATTACTGTTTTGTTGCTGCCATTTTCCATCACTTCAAAATACCATATCGGTTCTTCTGCATACTTCTGATCTTCACCAGTGTAAACACGTTCATATAATTTTGCTCGTGTAACCTCATAATTTACATCGTTTAATATGTTGTCATATTTTTCCTCTACTACTGATGCAATCTCATCAAAAGGTTTCAGAGTTACCGTATTCTGTTCATTTTTAAAGTTGTAGATATAATCTATCGTTAAACTCTCCAGTCCACGAGCAGAATAAATGGCCTGTACAGGTGCATTATCTGGAGAATCATCTGACATTTGCTTTGCTACGCTCATCAATTCATGGAATACTGGAATCCCGGTATTTTCCTGATAGGCATAGATAAAATAAGCTTCATCTTCTGACGTTGGTTCGTTCGTTTTTCCTTTTTCTAATAAACCATTATTTAATTCCTGATCCCTTAGTTTTTTCTATTGCATCTACACTTAACGGAATCGCCTGGAAAGAGAGATTTTCTGTGTCATATCCGAGTTCATTCATATCTTTTTTTATTTCTGAAATGTATTTGTCTTTATCAAGAGAAACGGAATCACTTGAAAACAAATCTATATAGTCCGACTGCTGAACTCCAAGATATGCATAAAGAGAAGATGTAGCACTCGTCCATGTAATGTTGTAGTCTAAATAGAGACTTGCTCCATCAGAAAATGTATAACTGATAATTTCGCCATTATCTCCATCATATTGTTCTTTATTAGATATCTCTTTTCCTTCAGCGAGCAGGGAATACGCTTTATCTTTGTCATAGCTATGTACACCTTCTACGGTAGTTTTTTGGATTGTTCTGGTATTCATATTTTCCGGTAATTCCAATGTACAGTTAAATTTAACTTTACCAGATTCTGATTCTGCATTATATGTATCAGGGAAGGTGTCTTTGACCTCAGAATCATCACTTTCCAGCATATCCACAACATTGCTTTTTTCAGAAGATACCTGTTTACCGCATCCGGAACTTATGGTTGCGACTCCTAACATAAAACACAGCAAAACTTTTTTTACCATAGTCAATTTCTCCTTTACTAACATTCAGGATCCAGTCTACTACTTTACCTGTGCATGAGTTCATTATTTATTTCCTCCTGAATTTTGCAAGTCCTTCAGGTGCTTTGGGATTTCCAAATGCCTTTTCAGGATAACTTAAAAGAACAACCGCATTTTCAATGCCATTCAGGTTTCCTTCATACCGGTACACATAATACTTTCGTTTTTTGACTGTCACAAGGTCAAATACCTTCTCTGTTACCGATAATCCAACAGCAAGTTCGCTGAGCTTCTTTTTCATTCCTGACGGGTACAGCAGGCGGTTTGTTTTTAAAGCTCCAATGGTATGGAACCCCTTCTGTACAAATGTGTTGATCATTTTTTCAGAAACATACCAGCAGTCACAAAGGAAATACGCATCTTCAATTGGATGCAGAGCCTGTGACGAAGGCTTTGTCTTTGAAGCTATGGTATCATCCCATTTCCCGGAATTGAGGAAATGTGCGATGGTAGTTCTATGGCAGGAACTGTTTTATGCAAAGTCGGTAGTCTTTCCATGGTAACCTGAGATAAAGATACTGATCAGGATACTCATGAGATGACCGATCACTCTGTTCAAAAAAGATTTGCATAAATTTAATTTCTTAAACTGGTGTGAATGTAGAATGACGTATAGTATTTGCGATGGACACCTTCTTTCGTAAATGTTGCAATGTTTGTTTACTTTCATTGTACAACACAAACGATTTAAGGTGTCTTTTTTATGCAAAATCACGAACTTGCTCATTTATAGCTTAAAAGCGAAATCTCTGTTCATTGCATAGGAAGGAGAATTCTTGCTATATATTATGCTAAATTCCTGAAAGTATTTTCTTTGCGTTCTCCAGGTTATTTTTTCCATTTATTTTTAGATATACTTTACTGATTTCAGAAGGCTCTCCTATTTCTCTGCAGAGATCCTGTGCCTGGGAAATGGGTATGTAGATTTCGTTGCCTTCTGTTACTACAGTGGCTTTACAGGGCATATATGAGGTTTGCGGTCCTCTTGCGGAATTGCCGGATAAAGTGGTAAGATCATCCGTGGCTTTGGAAGTATCCTTCTCTTTTTTCATCCAGGGAATAAAAAATATTCAGGTTTTCACCCATCTCTAAAAATTTTTCCTGTTGTTTTTTTGAAATGGCATGATTATTATAGTCTTTCATATCCCGTAGGGAACCATTTCCCAGCAATAACAACGGCATCTTCCCCAGTTCATTCTGAGTTGGATTTTTTCCAAACGCATTCATATCAATTCCTGAAAAAGTCGTTGTTTCCGTATAATCTTCAATTTTGATGACAACCGGGACTTCTATGACTGGCCAGATTTCTTTTATACCTTTTATCTTCTTCGCTTTCTGCAAAAAATCTTCATCATAAGCCAGATCTCCAAGTGGGAGCAGCACAGTAAATTGCCGTTTTTCTTCTTTCATGCCTGCCAGCAGCATTCCTAATAATGTAAGTATCAATGCCAGCAGAAGTATGACAAATAAGGTAAAGCTGTCTATTTTTTTTCTTTTCAATGAGAAGCCGCCTTTCTCGCTTCTTCAAGAAGGATATTTTTCTTATGAAGCTTTCTGACCAGAATCAGGATTATGGAAATAAGCAGTACTGCAACAACTGCAGCTATGGAATACCACCAGTTATTGGTTTTCTCCTGGTCATCTTCAACCTTTAAAGATTTTATCTGGGTTTCTTTGATTTCAGAATCAAATTTTATTTCTTCCTCATATGATTTGCCATCTGCATCCTCATACGTAAGAATTAATTGACCTGCACATTTTCCTGTTTTTCCTTTTACATATATGCGAAGACTTCCTTGGGATAAATCTCCGGCCTCTATGGTCCCTAAGAATGCAGTATCGTTTGAGCTTAATTCATCAGCCTTTAAGCTGACACTTGCATTGTATATTTTGTCTCTTCCGAGATTCATTGCTTTTACCGGGATCTCTACTGTATCCATAGTGTATAAAACAGATGGAATATCTGAAGCTTCCAGCTTAACACGAACCGGTTGGATGATCTGAAAAGACAGTAATTCTGTACCTGTAGTTGCCGTTGCTTTCGAATCTTCATAATCCAGAGAAAAAGTAATGACAGCCTGGCCAGGATCACAGTTTTCTGTTATAGTAATCATCTGTTCCAAAGTAATTGCTTCACCAGGAGCCAGGACTTGTACATAAAAAGAGTTTTTCTCAAATTCGATTCCTTTGTTCTCTGTAGAAAGAGAAATTTTTAAACCAAATACATTTTGACTGCAGCTTTTATTTCGAAATGTTAGCGACATTTCTGTTGTAGAACCAGCCTCCAATCGTCCACCCGAAAGATTGCTGTCTTCTAATAATACCTGCGGTTTATGTAATATTTTTTCACTTGATGAGTCTGATGTTGAATTACCTCCTCCCCCACCGCCCGAATACCCTCCGTTGTCTATAACCGGATCTGTTATCTGCGGGGCGTCACCGTCCTCCGGATTATCACTGTCTATTACAACATGAAAAGGATTCGATTTAGAACCATCACCAAAGTCATCTCCTGATGTAAAAATATCCGGATCCGGATTTTCTTTATCGGTATCAGCTTTATCAGGAGTCTTTTCATCCTCTGCCGGAGGTTCGGTACTCGTAGAATCATCCTCTTTTTCATCAAGGGTTAACGAGTTGTCATTCTCATAAGATACGGACGGATCTGAGTCCGTAAATCCTTCTTCAGCAGATGTAATCTCCGTGTTTTGAGGCTCTGTGGCAAAAACGGTAGCTGGAAGAAATATTATTGTCGTACACAATACTAATGCCGTTTTTACAAATAAATTTCTCATTATCAGGCAGTCCTTTCTCTTAAGATTCCTCCATCCATTTCATATACGTGGTCACATAAGATTCTGATGTCCTCTTCATTATGGCTTGCCAGCAAAATGGTTTTTCCTGCTGCCTTTAAATCCAGCAGCAGTTCTCTTATTTCTTCCACGCCATGTTTATCCAGTCCATTAAACGGCTCATCCAGAATCAAAAACAGAGGATCTTCCATAATGGCCTGTGCAATACCAAGGCGTTGACGCATTCCAAGGGAATATTTTCCGACTGGTTTCTTCATGTCCGGATTCAATCCTACCCTTTTTAAGACTATGCGGATATCGGCCTTCGAAATCCGGCCATTCATGTCTGCCAGGATCTCCAGATTTTTAAAGCCCGTATATTGTGTAAGAAAACCGGGAGTCTCGATAATAACTCCAAGACTTTCAGGAAAATCCACATCATGGCCTATTTTTTTTCCAAATACAAAAATAGTGCCCGTAGTTACAGGGAGAAACCCACAGATGCATTTCATAAGGACGGTCTTTCCGGAACCGTTATTTCCAACAATCCCATAGACGTTCCCTGTTTTCAGGGAAAGATTTACTTCCTGTAACACCATGTCTTCACCGAAACGTTTGGTCACGTGTTCTATTTTTACGCAGGTGTTCTGCATCATTCCACTTGCTCTTTGCGGATCACAGGCCAGATTAAATGTCCCTTCAGATTTCTTCCAATCTTCCATATAAAACACCTCCCAGAATTCCCAGCATTACTAATAAAAACAACAGTAGAAATAGCCAAACTCCTATTTTGTCCGGTCCCCAATTTTCATCAGCCAGTATCCATTCTACTGGATAAAACCATATCTGATTCTTAAAATAGCGGTCATGAAGGATAATTCCGAAATAAAAGCTTACAAAAGGGATTCCATATGCCATGTAAGCAGAATCCCATAAAATCCCGCAGCTTCCACCGAAAGTACTTATGATACTTCCGATAAGTCCTGTCCGAAATGCCTTCATGAGTAAGTCCAGAAGTGCTTCTCTCTGAATAGCACCCTTTATCTCCAGCGGATAGAACACAATAAAATTGATAAAAAGTACCGTTAGTATAGATAACGTCCAGACCATAAAACCAGATACCATAATGGAAAAGACTTTACCTTCGATATACTGTCTGCGAGTCGTTCTGGGAAGTATCTCCTTTAAAAATCCACTTTTATATTCTTGCAGAATGGAATCACTCCATGGCAATACGGCTGCTACCGGAAGGGCAAAAGATACTGCCTGGCTTTTTAAGGAACCTTCCAGTATACTGATAAAAGTACCACATGTCAGTGCTTTTTTTTAAGCTGGGATAAGTCTGTCCAATGGCTATGGAAATGCAGGCTATCAGCCATGCTGCCAGAAAATTCTTATTAAAAAACATACGTTTTGTTTCACCCCACATAGGTTTTCCCCCTTCCGATCATGTCTTTTCTCCAAGAAATTCAAAGGTATATTTTTTCATCCGGTTAATTGCAAAAACTGCAAGAAGAACTAAAATACCCAGAAAAAACATATAGGAATGCGAGATTTTCGGGAGCAATGGGTCATAACCCAAGTTATGTTTTCCGTATACTGCCTGGTTCAGAGGACTGATCCAGCAGATTAATACATTTACCTGATACATTTCGTATTTTTCTTTATGTAAAATTGCAGCCAGTACTTTCGGGTCCAATAAAAAACCAAAGACACTGTAAAGAAGGCCAAAAATCATCCCCTTAGTCTTCCCTTTATAGAGATTCCCTACAAGGATTACAAAGCTTAAGGTCAGCGAATAACAAAACAGAAGGAAGAAAACCTGCAGCATACAGCCATAGGGTGAGATACCTTCCATGACCCTTACTGTAGAAGGGACCTGCAGGTTTTTTCCTAATTCTGAATAACCAAGCATGGCCGCAGTTTCGCTCCACAGGTTACCTGGATAACTCTTTTTCATACACAGCACGGCCGTAAACAGCAGCATCAAAACCGTATATAAAACAGTTACAAGAATAACATAAATGAATTGACCTAAAAGCCATTTCCTCTTGGTTGTCCGGGTCAGCTGGTATGGAGTAATAGGTGTCATCTTCGGCAGGTCAGAAAACATAAGAAGCAAGAGCAGCGAACTGGACAGTACTGCTATCCCATCCCCAAATGTCCAGATAAATGGTTCAATGGCCTGTACCGGTGTATCGTAGGTCTCCATTACAACCATGATTCTGCCTGTAAGCAGGAAACTAAGTACAAATTCTAACAGAAATATAAAAATAACTTTGGGATTGCGTAAAAATCCGAAGAAATTGTACCTTACAATTCCAAATACCTGTCTCATGTCAGTAACCCAGATTCCGGTCTATGATACTGCCATCCACGGCATTAATGGTGAGGAAACTTTCATTTGGATCTTTACTGGTATTTGATTCTGTTTCTCCGTTATATTCACTTTCTGAAGTCATGCTGCCGAAAAAATCCCAGACGGGGATCAAAATACCTGTGTGTGCGTCAGTAGACGGCTCATATATTCTGGCATAGCCAAGAACGATCCGATCAATATTATAGACTCTGGAATTTTCATATTGCATATTATCAGCGTTTGTTACCACCATCATTTTTTCATAAATTTTCATAATCTCGCTGAATGAAAGAAGATTTAAATTCTCTGTCTTTATGTTACCAATTGTGTAGGGATTTGAATAAGTCATGCTTTCTATGCCATCTTTATCGACATAGAAACAGAGACTTTCATAAGACCATGTTTCCATCGTGCTGTCCATATCTTCCAATGCCCCACCGTCTGCAATTGTCTGAGTTACCGGCACACCATTTATGGTACGTGCATAATCAATTCTATATCCATTTCCAAAATTACCTGAACTATTATCGCCTTCAAAACTTTTGCACACCGCGTAATTCCAGTTAGAAAACTGTAAATCTGTGATGCCCATTTTTTCAACTTTTTCCTTTACAAGTTTTTTTGCTTCATCCAGGGACAGCCCGATAGATTCTTCTGTGGGTTTTTCTTCCTCTTCAGAATATCCGTAATCACACCACATTGCATCCTCCGGTATTTTTCCCCGCCCTTGTTTGCTGCTTTCTTGATCTTGACTGACAAGGTATCGGAGCCATCGGAAGATATCATATAGTAGTATTGTGAATCGTCTGGCATTTGTGCAATACAACTGAAATAATTTCCGGCAACAGGTTTTGCCTCTGTCAGGGTTTTCTTTTCCGGAGCAGTTTCGTATTCCTGTTCCCATGTCTCAATATCTTCATAGATATCATAGACATAATTCCCATCATCGTCTGTTCCATAGTTATACGGATCCAGGTTTCCGTTAGCAACGTCTTCTTTTAGTTCATCCAGAGTTTTTTTAATTTCATCCTTTGTCTTCACATAATAACTATCCAGGGTATAAAGTTTTGCCTCTGAGAAGAATGCGTTTGTAATACGGTCGAGAAGCTCCTGGGTAACTTCTGCCGCAGTGACAGAAATAGCAGATATCTTTTCCACTTCCGGAATTTCTACGCTCGCATCTGTATTTACCACGAGCTTGGCACTGTCATCTTCCACATGGCTTTTATAATTTTGAGGAGCATCAATGAGATTCCTGATGGTTGTCTTTGACTCTGAACCGTCATCGTTCTTGCTTTCAGATGCTTCTCCTTTAGAACCGCTAACATCATCCGCTTCCGTATAAGCATCTACAGCCTTGCTCCCCTTCGGCTTTACCAAAGAAGAATCCGGGGTCTGTGCGCATCCTGTAAACATTCCAATACAAAGCACTATTCCTGCAAACTTTTTTATGTTTTTTCTCATTTCTGGTAATATCTCCTTTCTAAGATTGTTATAAGTATATCATCGAGCATTACACCAAATCTTTCGCGATTTGTAACTGATATGTAAACGTTAGTGTGATTACCAGAAAACAGAGACGGTAGTTCCTTTTCCCGGATTGCTTTCAATCTTCAGTTGGAAATCGTGCAGTTCTATAATTTTCTGACATAAAGAAAGACCGAGCCCTACACTTCCTTTTGCCCTGGAACGAGATTTGTCTACCATATAAAATGGTTCCGTCACCATTTCCAGATCCTCTTTCGGTATTCCCTTTCCAAAATCCTGAACCATCAGATGGTCTGGGGTTGCCTCAAGCACAATTTTAGATTCTTTCCTGGAAGCTTTGACTGCATTATCAATTAGATTTGTCACTACACTTATCATTAAGTCCTGATCAAACTTCTTTACCAATTCTTTTGGTTCACAAAATACATCAAGAGAGATGTTTTTTTCTTGAAGCCTGCAATCAATAAGTTCTTTTACTTCTTTCAGGAAGTTATCCACCTGTATTTCAGCTGGATTGAATGAGTCTTCCGAAGCTTCGTAGAGTCCGGTTAATTCCAGCATTTTCATAGAAAGTCTTGACAGCCTGCGACATTCATTTTCAATATAAATCAGAGCCTTCTCCTGCCTTTCTGGGGTTAGGCGCACAGTAAGCAATGTATCTGCATAGCCTATGATTGCAGTCATTGGGGTCTTCAGCTCATGAGCCAGACTTCCAATAAGCTGTTTTTGTGTCCGGTTTATGTTAGAAAGACTTTCAATTTGTTCTTTTATTTTACCTGTCATAAAATTAAAGGTTGCACCTATCTGCGCAAGTTCTGTATTTCCCTCTGACGGTACTTTAAAATCATAAATACCTTCAGAAACAAGAAGCGTAGCTTCTCTTAGGCCTGTAAGCGGTGCTGTGATTTTTCGAAGGCTCAAATAAAGGATAATTCCCATCACCACGATCAAAGATAAAGTAAATCCACCCGTCTGAAAAAACAGCAGATGACTTTTTTCTATTACATCTGTTATATCTTTATAAGTAACAATCTGATATCCCATATTTACATTGCCATAGTAAAATAACAAAAAGTGTCCTTCCATTTATCTGACTGATCATAGGGCCATGACCATCACTGTTGCTGCCATGATCCACCATGTTTGCCTTACTTGCACATAATTCTCTTAACTTTTTTACATCGAATTCATAAACAGTTCCATTATAGGTCATTTTTCCATCAAGATATAAAACCGCGCTGTCATGAAAAACCTGCCGAAAAGCATAAGTAACTATTTGGGGGCGCATTTCGTTGTCGGCATTCTGTTTCTGATTGTCAGAAAGGCTTGTTTTATTTTCAAACTGTAAGATATTTGTTCTGAATATACTGCTTTCATAACTGTTGATATTCTGTATACTCTGATTTTTCCAACAATAAGTGGTATAGAGAAAGATCCCTGACGATGCCAACAGAATAATACATGTAGTCTGAAAAAAGATCTTTATTAAGAGTTTCATAAATCCACCTCAAGTCTGTAACCGATTCTGGGAATTGTTTTAATCTTATCCTGCCAGCCAAGTTTTTTCCTGATACGACCCACATGTGCATCCACAGTTCTTGTTTCTCCGCAGAACTCTTCATTCCACAGTTCCTGCAGAATCTGATTCCTGGTCAGTGCTTTATTCGGGTTTTTGGCGAACACCATGAGACAGTTATATTCCATTGGCTTTAAATAGATTTCCATGCCCATTTTTGTAACAGTACGGCTAGCAGTATCAATGATGACATCACCAATTTGAATCTGTTCTTGTACAGTGCCATTACGTTCCAGTACTTTTTCAAGACGAACCATCACTTCCAGCATTTCAAATGGTTTTACAATATAATCTTCCGCACCGTCTTTTAATCCCTTTATCTTGCTCGCGATATCTCCCTTTGCAGTAAGAAATATTACGGGAATTTCATATTGCTTCAATTTCGGTAACAGGCTATAGCCGTCTCTTCCGGGAAGCATGATATCTACAAGTGCACACTGAAACGCATGATCTTGAATAATTGCTTCATATGCCTCATTTCCATCCAGATATCCTACTGTTTCATACCCTGCAATCTCCAGATTCATACACAGCAGGTCATTGATTGACATTTCGTCTTCTATCACAAGAATTCTTGCCTTCATAATTATTACCTCACATGTTTTTATAAATATCTTTTCACAGGTTAATTATACATTAAATTCTGTATTGCAGTTGTAACTGATTTGTAACAGCAAAAAAGGAAACCAAGACCATTCTGTGAGAATAGTTTTGATTTCCTGTATAAATCGTTATTTTCTAATCGTTTATAACGCTGGTGAGAACATTTATTATTATTTTTACTCCATTCCAGAATCATTCGAAAGAGAGACAATGCAAATACAAAAATTATTAAGAACACCAGAATTTTCATACGTAGCGTGATTCCTTTCATTTACCTTTATCAGATCGTATCATTCAAATCACATCCACTGATGATGCGATTCCATAAGTTCTCCCGCTTGTCCATTCCTTTGGTAAAATAGGGAAGTCTTTCCTCTTCCAGCTCTTCCAGACGAAGCACATTTCCATTCAGATAATTGTCAATCCGGTATCCTGTACTTTTAAGTCTTGTAATCACGCCACCGATTTTTATATCCAGGATCTCATAACCAAATGGCTTTGCATCGTTCATCCAGATTTTTTCTCTTGATGATTTCATATCTGTCAGATTGCAGATGATTTCAGGAATAACATTCTGACTGATATCTTTTAACGCTGCTCTGTCCGATCTGTCATATGCTGATTTTATACACATACCCAAATCGGCTTTATCAGCTAATACCGCCGCCAGTTTTTCATAAAATGAAAATAAAAGCTGATATTTTCCTGCTTTTTTTGCACATTCCTTCATATATTTCTGTATGTTTTGGTAGTAAGATTTTGTATTGACACCTGATTCTTTCACATGATAATCAAAAATGCCTAACATTGGATCCTGGTATAACAGATATTTTGAAGGATTTTGAGCCTCTTTATTCTCTTTCGAATTTAAGAATAAAGAATCAAAATTGTCAAGTGCCATAAAATCATCAAATTCTCCGCCTGTGCAGTTCCTGAACTCCTGCTTAAGGATTGTTTCGTCATAGTCTCTGTGAAAATCAAGGTATGCAAAAAGTACAAGTCCCGGAAGCAAAGCATCCATCGGGGTTTCTGCACCATTATCCATCCATGCTGTACAGAGAACCTCTTTTATATTGTATTTTTTACAAGTAGAAAGAGCTGCTTTGGTACACGCATAGGTCTTAGAATAATTGGGGGAAATTCCGTTCCAAATCCAAGAACCTCCTGCAAAAATAACGTTATCCGAAAGCTGCGCATGGATATCCAGCATTTTTTCATAGGTTCTGGTATCATCATGATAATAGTCCCAATATACTAATCCTAAATCTTTTTTCGGTTTTTCCCATTTGGAGCAGTCCGTATTTTCGGGCAGATCATAGTATCCGCCTGTAGAATTTGCTGTAATGTACATGTCACTCCATATCATAGGCTTTAATTCTAATTTTCTGCAAATATCTACGACCCTGTTACAATGTTCCCTGATTATCAGTGACCCTTTTTTATATCCATTTTCTTTTAGATAATTTCCAAGTCCCAGCATGACAGCCTCATCCATTCCAAGATGTACCCTGTTAGTAGAAAAACTCTCTTTTACTGAGCTGAGCAGCTTTTCAATAAACTGATAAGTTTCCTCTTTTTTCAGGCTGGAGAATGTCCGCAGAATCCCGAATCTTATCCATTCCCGGCCACTTCATAGGTATCTTCTGTATAAGGCATAAGTACATTCATTCCAAGTTTTGCCAGTGTCCTGATCAGGAATTTCACCTTTTCAACTGTAAATACAGCATTTCTGGAACAATCCAGCATAAGACCGTTTCTTTCAAAACAGACATGCTCTTGATATTGAAATTCATCCTCTTCCATATGATGTATGGCATAATTAAGTGCGCGGTAATAATGAGATATTTCCCGACAGATGATATGAATCTGGTTTTTTCTTTTATTGATCAATATTTCTGGTCTGTCCTGAAATTTAACAAACCTTATCATATAATTTTTATTCACTATACACCTTTTATATAAAAGAGTCCATGTACAAAATAAGGGAATATATAAACAAAATGCATCAGTTAACAAGTATCGGCAGAGGGGCATATCATTATTCAGTACCACGTCCTGTTTCTATGGCTGAATCAGGTTATTAAGAATGTTACTGTTAATTGTATTTATATCTGCTTAATGCATGAATCAGTTTTTCTGACTCCAGTGGTTTGGTAAGATATTCGTCCATTCCGGCTTTCAACGCTTTACTCTTGTCTTCTGCAAAGGCATTTGCTGTCATGGCTATAATCACAACAGCAGATGCATCACTTCTGTTCATTGTGCGTATTTCTCTGGTAGCTTCCAGGCCATCCATAACTGGCATCATAATATCCATCAGAATTACATTGATCTCACCAACACCTGATTTTTCAAATGCTTCAACAGCTTCTTTACCGTTTGAAGCCTTTTATAATTTCTGCTCCTGCATTTGTCAGAAGGAATTCCGCAATTTCCATGTTCAATTCATTATCTTCGGCCAAAAGGATTCTCATACCTTCAATTGATACATCGTCTTCCTGCCTTTCTGACTGCTTCATATCAGCAGAAATAAGGAATGGAAGCTGTACCATGAATGTGGTTCCTACATTTTTCTCACTTTTAAACTTAATTGTACCGCCCATTTTCTCTACCAGTTTTTTTGTAATTGGCATACCAAGTCCTGTTCCTCCATAAACAGATCTTGCACCGCCTGTTTCCTGAGTAAATGGTTCGAAAATATGATTCTGAAATTCTTTACTCATCCCAACTCCGGTATCCTTGCAGTGAAACTCAAACAGTATATGTCTGTCATCCGCCTGTGTTTCATAATAGCTGAGCAGTATCTCTCCTTTTTCTTTATTATACTTGACAGCATTACTTATGATATTCATAAGGATTCTTTTTAAATGAACCGGACTCCCATTCAAATATCTATATTCCAGATTGTATTCTTTTTCAGATAAGCTGATTCCGCGTTCATACACCTGCTTTTCTATAACTTCTCTTATTTCATGCAGTAGCCTGTTAATATCAAAATCCTTATTTTCCAACACAATTTCCTCTGATTCCAGTTTGCTCATATCAAGCACTTCATTAATAAGCTCCAACAGGTATCCTGAAGCATCCCATATTTTCCTGCGGCACTCATCTTGCTTTTTTAAATCATCTTTATAATAATCAGCTACCTCGATCATGCCACGGATTCCGTTAATAGGAGTTCGGATATCATGACTCATTCGCTGCAGAAATTCTGTTTTTGCATTATTTGCCATGTCAGCCCTCTGAGCTTCTTGCAAAAGTTTCTGCTTATAGGCTTCTTCCTGCATCATCTGAATCTTCAACAATTGCGCATTTGATCTCCTGCGGAAGGCAAATACGGAAGCAACCACAAAGATATACAACAGTAACACGACCAACAGGTTTTTAAAAACAGAAGCAAACGCCATTTGCTCATCTATAAACATATAAACATAATAATCACGCCCCTTAGTCATTCTGCCAATATATCTACATTTTCTGTCTGAAACACGGACCAGTTTGTTAGCTGGTTTCTGTTTTACCTGTTGGATAATATTAATACCTTCAGAGCTCAGTCCAATCAGATTTTCGTCGTTTGAAGCAACCACATTTTTTCCATCTGTTACAACAATCATTCCGCTGGAATATGTATCATAGCCACTAAAAAGGCTCTGGATCGTAAGATTATAGTTTCTGGCATACTCAGCCGTTGTATGATAAAAAGTAATAATTATGCCTTTTTCGTCAGAACGTCCATATGCAGCCAGATCCACCTGTGATCCATCCTCAAGAACGATACTTGCAGCATATGTTTTTCGGGGATAAGCAACTACATCAAGTACTGTTTTCTTTTGAATCTCATTCTGTAAAGCCCGGGAATTAAGATTGTCTGTACTGTATTCACATTTTACCTTTCCGTTTACATCAAGTATAATAATTCCGGTAAGTTTCTGCTCCTCTGCATATGTTTTCAGTCTTATCCTTCGTAACTTCATCCTTTGTATACGTCAGATTACGATTAACCTGCTGAGCATTTTCAATTGCACGTATTAAACCTTTTGTTTGGGATGCTTCATTATATCTGTTATAAATATAACATTGTTCTTTCACATATTTCAGAGTCTCGTCCATTTGCCTGGCAACTGCTTTATATCGGTTTTACAGAATAAACTATAGTTATCAGAAACAGAAGCAGTCCTGTAGTAATAATGATGATTTGAGTCTGCCGTCTGGACAGTTTAGTTATTTTCAATTTTGTCCACCTCCAGATATCCACTGGTTTCGGGAAGATATTTTTTTAGAATTTTCTCTTCACTTCCATCTTTTCTCATTTCTTTAAAGATTTCTGTGAGTTTTTCCGGAAGTTCACTATCCGTGTTTTCAGGAAAAGCTACTCCAATTCCTGTAGTCAGGATAGCTTCGTCCAGGATTCTTATCTTTGCCCCGTAATCTTTTATATACTATTGTACGGAGGTTTCATGAGCTGCTATGGCATCAACATAACCTTTTCCAAGAGAGGTAAAAAGCAGTTTTCGGTTTTCTAAGCTATACACATCTTTTACCAATGGAATAGCAGGATTCATCCTGTTAAGAAAGATATCCTCAGGCTTTGTGGAAGCCTGTACTGCGATTACTTTTCCCGACAGATCACTAAGCTTCTTTATATTACTGTTTTCATTGACTGCAACGACCTGCCGGCTCACCATATATGGACCTGCCCACTTATAATCATTCTCCCGGCCATCCATGGAAAAGCACCCCCATAAACAGTCTATCTCCTTATTTTCCAGGTCTTTATCTTTATCATCCCATACAATCTTTGTAAATACCGGCTTATAACCAAGGCGCCCCAGAGCTTCATTTGCAATGTCAACATCAATCCCTGCCGGTTCCCCATTTTCATCGGAATAATTAAAAGGTGGAAAATCGTCACTTCCAATGATTATCTCTGGCATATTTTCCTGTGAAGATGTACTTTTCTGTGTTGTAACTGAACATCCTGATATCAGTAATATACCCAAAAGCAAACAAAAACGGTATTACTGCCATGTACTTAGTATTTCATGCTATGTACCTCAACTAATTTTCTCTGATTTTTTTGGATTTTACGTCATTATAATAACTCTGTTTATACTGAATTTACATAAAAGATATAATACAAAACATGCACAAAATTTTAAAAAGAACAGGTGATTTTTCAAGTGGATCATGTTATGTAGATTTCACTCAGAGTAGTACTCCTTCACTTTCCCTCTGAAACTCCATCTTCATTTTTACTTTTGCCAGTTTTATTTCCGGTATTCCTTCAGAAATGGACATAAAAAGCGCCATAGGTTTTTTCCAATGCCTATGGCGTGTAAATAATTTTCTACTCTGCGGATACCTTGTTTATGATTGTCTGCCTGAGCAGGCGTCTATGCCAACAGATTTCTCTATACTTTTGAAATTTTATGATACTCTTTTTTCTCTGGAAAATACAAAACTATACAATAAGTTAAATCGTCTGCGTTAACTTCCATTCGCCCATCCATCTGCTCCATCATAATAGAAATATTCTGCAACCCAATCCCTGTTTTTTGATGCTCAGAATCAAACCTGGTAATACTATTTTGAATACTGATTCCTACTTCTTCATTCCCATAACAAAGCTGTATACATACCTCATTTTCATGTTTTCCATATTTTTCAATATTAGAAATAATATTATTCATAATTCTGCCGATAAAATCTGTATTTATACATACAGATATCTGTCTCCACTCCAACCGATCTGTATTTACTTTAAATCCTTCATATTCCAGTAAAGCACACAGTTCAGAAAGATAATCACCAAAAGCACACATAATATCTTCTGCAGGTTCCAGTTCTATATGGTGTCGTGAATTTACAAAAAAATATTCAAACATCTGCTCCGACAAATCTCTGATCTGAAGTACACGATCAAAGGCTTTATTTATATATTCCTGAGTAACCGCACCTTCTTTTTGCTGCTTTTTTAGAATCTCAAGATATGCCATCAAACCAGTCAGAGGAGTACGCAGATCATGTGACATTCCTAACACCAGCTTCTCCTGTGCACTCTTCAGGTCATACTCTATCTGCTCTTTTTTCACCAATGTTTGTCTCATATGTTCCAGTCCACTGGCTAACTGTGCAATTTCATCTGTTCCCTGAACAGTTACATTCCCCTGCAAATTTCCTCTGCTGATTATATTTACCTCTTTCATAAGGCATTGTATATATTTTACATTCTCATACATTCCAGATACAACAATTCCAATACACGCCGCGACTCCAAGTACAACAGAAAAAGCCATCAATATGTTAAAAATATTTATCCACTGTTCCTTCATATATATATACATCTGCCGTTCCATCCTTAAATGAAATTCTGTGGTACATTCTCCATGTCAGATTTGGTATTTCTCTGCTGCCATACATAATTTTTCCGTTGTAGGAAATATCAAACAACAGCCATTTTCCCCTTGAAATCGTGAAGTCATCAATATTTCGTTCTGTACCCCATTTTTTCAACATTTTATAATCAGATGCACTCAACTTATTTTGTGTGACATATTCCTGAAGTTCTTCTGCACGTTCTGTCTCTTCAGCATAAACATATCCTGTACGAAAGAAAAAGCGTTGCAGTAACCCCTTTCCCCCGAAATATGTCACGCTTAACACTAATAAACCTGCTAATAACCCCTGCATAAGATAGCAAATTATCTTGCCTGTCAAACTATTTCCGCAAATTTTATCCAAGGCGATATCCCTTTCCCCATACGGTTTGAATCATCTTTGGCTTTTGTGGATCATCTTCGATTTTCATTCGTAATCTTCGGATATGCACCATAACAGTATTTCCAGATGAATATAAGAACGGCTCCTCCCACAAACTCTCATAAAGATTTTTTACCGAGAATACCTTTTTCGGGTTTTCCATCATAAGCAATAAGATTCTGTATTCCATTTCTCTGAGACTGATTTCCTTTTCATTGCGGAATACCTCATTACATTGAGTATTCACTTTTACTTTTCCATATTCAATCCAATGTTCTTTTGTCTTCTCACCTTGTAATGTCTGACTATATACATGATATCTTCGTAGTAACGCTTTAACCCGGGCAAGAAGTTCCGCATACGAAAATGGTTTCACGAGATAGTCATCACCTCCTGCCATAAGTCCGAGTAATTTATCAGATTCCTGACTTTTGGCTGTCAGAAACAACACTGGAACATGTGAGATTTTTCGAATTTCTTCACAAGTTTTTATCCCGGATATTCCCGGCATCATAATATCAAGAATAACAAGGTCAATATCATCTGATACTTTTTTCAAACACTGATATCCATCCTCTGCTTCCTGAACAATATATCCCTCACCTTCAAGAAGTATCCTCACTCCTTCTCTAATTGCTGCATCATCTTCTACAACCAAAATATGATTATCCATTTTCATCCTTTCGTCTTCTAAACTGCATATACCCATATTTGCTGACATTGAGAAATCAGGGTCGTATATTCCCATTTTTTTGAACTGTTTGTATAGCTGAATGGATCGTTTACAGAAAATTTCTTTCTGGAATAATCATAAATAACATAAAATGCCCTGAATTTGTAAAATCTCCGGGACCCATAGCACAGATTATCAGATTTCCATCTTTAAGTCTGTCGGCCATTTCCTGTTCTCCCAGCATATCAAATTGCGAAGCAATTACACCGTAATCCAAAGCAGCTTCTCTCATGAATTTCCAGGATGTTCCAATACCATCCACATAATATCCCTCGTTCATGGATTTTTGCGCAAGCACAGGTGGTATTGCCTCTGTATTTCTGGTTAAACTGTATATTACCATTGCCATGCACGTCGGACCACATCCGGAAATTCCTATATCACTTGTTCCATAAGGTTCATATCCCCATCTTTTATCCCATTGAATAAATAAAGGAACTTTTTTCTTCTGTTCCTCAAATGTAAGTCCTTCAGAAGACTTCTTGTGTACATCATTGTATCCTTCGACAAATTCCAGCATTTCCGGATTCCTTTTTAAATCCTCTAAAAGAATATCCGGATAATTTTCTGTATGTAAAAATATCTTCTTCCACTCTGCACTTTCCATTATCTGTTTTTTTGTAAGCGTCTGTCAATATAATACCCTCTTCAGTTTTTTTCGCTCTTACTGTCACAACTATCCATGCTGCCAGAATTAAAATCAGAAGAATAATTTTACTACAACTTTTTCCCATATGTTTTTTTCTTTTTTCATCATAAATCACCATTAATATGATCCCGGTAAATCCTGCCATTGTTGGAATTGAAGCTGTAAACCCTACCGAACCATTAATTCCTGTAAGCAACATATTTTTACTGTTTACAGTATACATCCATATTGCAGGAAAGTTCTGTGCCACATCAATATGAAAAATCTGGCTTTCTCCTGATAGAATATTATACAGACAATGAATCATAACCGAAGACCATATAGAACCTGTCTGCTCTGTAACAAGTGCCAATGCAATTCCTGCAATTTCAACAGAAATAATCATCATAATTACTTTTTTTATATCAGAAGTATCAATCCCATCAAAATGATAAACAGCGAATAAAAAACTTAGAAACAAACACTGCACATTTCTTTCCAAAAGTATTCTGAAGCAATCTTAAAATCATACCACGAAAGACAATTTCTTCTGTTACTGCCGCTTTAATACCTGATGATAAAATAGAAATTGTAACTACATCTATGATTTCTTTATATGTAAGGTTTCCTTTTTCAAGTGTTCCCTTTGTAAAAAAATATATAAAAAAGGCATATTAATACCGGCATTAATACCGCTGTTATACACCACTTTTTTTTTCGGAAGCGGCATTCCTAAAAACAAATCCTGCATTTGAATTCTTATAAAGTTCAGTGTACAAGGGGTACAAACAAGATTAAAAAGAAATGATAGATTTGAAATATCGGATAGAGTGGCAAATTGATAAGAGGTCAAATTTTCCACTCTATCTCTACATGGTCGCTGGTGGCTCGGATTGTTGTAATCACGATGTCAGCGGCTTTTCTTTTATCGTCAAATTCAATGCTGTCCCAGTTGTTCAGATAATACGAAAGGTTCTTCATCTGCTGGGGCGAGATTGTTTCAACGGTCAAGTCGGCAATCGACTTTGTAAGTGACTGGCGGCGGGTGTCCAGTTCTTCAATTTTTTTGTTTGCATAGGCAAGCAGTGTTGCGTTGGCTCCGGTCAGCGTATCAAGCAGTTTTTCAATTTCTGCCTCTACCTGTGCCAGCTCCACCTGATAGGCGGTCAGCTTTGGATTGACCTTTTCCTCTCCACTGTGGCGTATCTGGAAATTTCTGAACCGGTCACTCATAGCGGAAAAGATGAACTGTTCAAATTCTTCCTTGCGGATTTTTCCACAGCCCGGACAGCCTTTATTTTCTGTCCGTTTGGTACACCGGAAATATCCAGTGCTGTTTGGAACATGGGTAGCTTTCAAGGCATATCCGCAATGTCCGCATTTGATTTTTCCGGCAAGCCAGGTATTTCTCGGCTTTCTGCCATGCTGGAAAGTGGTATTTGTCATCAGCTTCTTTCTGCATTTCAGCCATGTTTCAGAGGAAATCAGTGCTTCGTGGGGAGCAATCACAAGTATTTGGTCTTTCAGGCACCTGTCCTTGTCCTCTTTTACATCCCGTCCCTGATACAGATAACAGCCATTTGTTCCGGCAAAATCAGCGGCATCATTTACAATGGCTGCCCCCTGGCTTTTGAAAAACTCGTACAGTTCCAAATCAGCCTGTGCATAAACGGGGTTTCTTAAAAGCTGGGAAAGAAATGTACGGAACATGGACTTGCCATAAATCTTTATGTCGTGTTCCTCAAAGTAGCGGGTAATATCTCCAAAAGAGGTTTCTGGCTGTGCGTACATTTCAAACATCAGCTTCACATGGTCGGCGGCTACCGGATCGGCAACCATTTTCTTTGTGCGGATTCCTTCAACTACGGTAGGCTCCAGTTGATAGCCATAGGGAGCTTGTCCGCTCATGTGGAAGCCTTTCAGGCAACGGGAATAATAGGCATCTGTGACACGCTTTTGAATGGTCTCACGTTCAAGCTGGGCGAATACGATACAGATATTTAACATTGCCCGGCCCATCGGTGTCGAGGTATCAAATTTTTCTGTGGAAGATACAAACTCTACATCGTATTCTTGAAACAGTTCCATCATATTTGCAAAGTCGAGAATGGAACGGCTGATTCTGTCCAGCTTGTAAACAATTACCCGCCGGACTTTTCCTTTGCGGATTTCTCCAAGCAGTTTTTGAAATTCTGGTCTGTCGGTGTTCTTCCCGGAATATCCTTTGTCTTTGAATACCCGGCAGTTTCCGCCTTTCAATTCATACTTGCAGAAATCAATCTGGCTCTCAATGCTGATACTGTCCTTACGGTCTACGGACTGTCTTGCGTAAATACAATCTTCTCTGATAATATCCATGTTGGGCTCCTTTCCTGTTGGAATGGAGCTACCAATCTTACGAGTATATTATACCATCAGTAGCCCCGGACAGCAATGTTGCGGTTAATTAGGGAAACCTGTCCCCATACTTGCTGAACACATCATATAAGCTGCGTTCAATCTCTTTTTTACGGCGTTCCTTTTCTTTCGGCGGGAGTACCGGAGTAAGATTTTCCAGTACGATGGTCTTTCCCTGAAATGCAACAGCCTTTGTTTCTCTCTGGTAAGTAACAGCCTGTGTCATAGGAAACCTCCTTTTCAAAACGGGGGTTATGTGCCAGCTCATTTCCTTTTGTCCTGTGGGGAAATGTCAAAAGACGGCACGCCAAAAGTGCCGCCCTTTGAATTTTCTCCACTTCGGGTCATTCTGCCCCGAGGTTAGTAATTACCAGAATTGTATTTCTGTTTTGCCTGCTCCAGCGTATAGAAATCAAAGACTTCATAAAGCTGGGTCAGAACACGCTGTATGTCCTTCGATGAAAAGCCGCAGTCCTGCATAGCCATAATGACATAGCCCCGGCAGGCGTCATTGCTCCATTCATCCGGTTCCAGCCCGGGAATATAACCTGTCTTATTCATAAGAGCCTCCTTGAAAATAGGGGAGCCTTCCGGTCAGAATTGACCTATCATCAGACAGCAGAGCCGGAGGCTCCCCAGATATGATTGCTTATATTTTCAGATTGCCGGACGGGCATAGGTTATTGCCCCATAGGAATCTCACCTCTCCCCATTCTGATGGCAAGGCGTTCTCGTTGCCTGCGACGGCTTACGGTAATCTACCGCTTCAACGCTCGGACTTCGACCAAACGCAAGTATCAAGGCATCTGTACCTTATCCAGCAGAGCCAACCACAGCCTGCTTGCGGCATGAGCCTGATCGCTCGTTCTGTCCGGGAAGAAATATTTCCCGAAAACAGAAGTCATGGCGGGCCTGTCACTCAGTACATTTACCATTCGTATCCGGTTCTCTTTTTATTCAGTTGTCAACGAATCATGAAAGCTTATCTCAGCCTATAATGAAAATAGGATACTGACTCCACTACTTTTTTCACTTCTCTTTTTGCCTTACAATAGTCTTAGGCAGGATTAAGTTTGATT
>ENA-OQJK01000032-OQJK01000032.1-human-gut-metagenome-genome-assembly--contig:-NODE-32-length-33700-cov-4.047717_pt1 | contig 33700 bp, 34 predicted proteins | sample MGYA00242605_ERZ504771 | MGnify/ENA primary metagenome ERZ504771 (study PRJEB26092, sample SAMD00036353) | human gut metagenome | host: Homo sapiens | study: EMG produced TPA metagenomics assembly of... | reverse complement strand
TGGCTGCAAGTGTATCTTCCACACATCCACCTTCATTTAATGTGTCTGTATGGATGGCAACCTGTACATCATATTCATCTGCCACATTCAGACAGTGATTGATAACTGCAGGTGTTGCACCCCAGTCCTCATGGATCTTCAGTCCCATAGCTCCGGCCTTGACCTGCTCAATGAGAGGAGCTTCGTCTGAGCAGTTACCCTTTCCAAGGAAACCTAAGTTCATCGGGTATTCCTCGGCTGCCTTTAACATCATTTTTAAATTCCATGGTCCAGGTGTACAGGTAGTCGCATTTGTACCGTCTGCAGGGCCTGTACCACCTCCGATCATAGTAGTTACACCACTGTATAATGCACAGTCGATCTGCTGTGGGCTGATGAAATGGATATGGGTATCAATTCCACCTGCAGTTACGATCATTCCCTCTCCTGCAAGTGCTTCTGTAGATGCGCCCACTGTCATTCCGGGTGTCACACCATCCATGATGTCCGGATTTCCGGCTTTACCGATTCCGGCGATTTTGCCGTCTTTGATACCGATATCTGCTTTTACGATTCCTGTAGAGTCTACGATCAATGCATTGGTAATTACCAGATCCAGATCTCCGTCTTTGCTGCAGGTTTTTACAGACTGTCCCATACCGTCACGGATTGTCTTGCCGCCGCCGAACTTTACTTCGTCTCCATAGGTTGTATAATCTTTTTCTACCTCAATCACAAGGCTTGTATCTGCCAGACGTACCTTATCTCCTGTAGTCGGGCCATACATTGCCGCATATTTGCTTCCGGAAATTTTTGTACTCATTATTGTCCCTCCTTACAGAAATCCTTTTAATTTCGCAGTTTCCATGGATGCTGCTTTTGTATCGTCAGTTGCCTGTGCGCGGGTGAGGTCATTTAATCCGAATACTCTCTGTCTGCCCCCCATTTCTGTAAGCTGAACCTCTTTTTCTTCACCCGGCTCGAACCTTACAGAAGTTCCTGAAGGAATGTCCAAATGATATCCATAGGCTTTTTCCCTGTCAAAAGAAAGGCATTTATTTACTTCAAAGAAGTGAAAATGAGAACCGACCTGAACCGGTCTGTCGCCTTTGTTTGCCACTGTTATTGTCACTGTTTTCTTGCCTTCATTAAGTGTGATCTCACGATCTGCGGCCATAATTTCACCGATCTTCATGCTCATTCTCCTCCTTACTGAATTGGATTATGTACTGTCACAAGCTTGGTTCCATCCGGGAATGTTGCCTCTACCTGGACTTCACCGATCATATCAGCAACACCGTCCATTACGTCATCCTTTGTAAGAATCTTGGTTCCAAGCTGCATCAGCTCTACTACTGTTTTACCATCTCTTGCAAGCTCCAGGAGTTCAGAACTGATATACGCAAGTGCCTCCACGTAATTCAGTTTCAGACCTCTTTCCTTTCTCTCTTTTGCAAGATTTCCTGCCATATGAAGCATTAATTTTTCCTGTTCTTTGGGATTCAGCCTCATGATATTCCTCCTCTCGAATTGTGCGGATTATAATATGCAAAAATCTGTTACTGTTCACTCCGTTCTCAGTAACGTAGCCAAAACACCTCGCGGGATAGTGGTGTGTGAACAGTAACAAAAATCTTCGTAGTACGCAAAAAAGAGCAGACAATGGGATTCTTTCTCAGACCCCATTGTCTGCTCTTTGCACGAAAATTTTTATATAGGAGATTATAACTTGTGTTTCTTTGATGGTCAAGATGTTTTTTGTGAACTTTTTGTTTCTTCTTCTATTTCCATTATTCTGCTACAAGTCTGACCAATTTCCCAGATATCTTTGTTTAATTCTCCCCTTGACGATAAGCGCCCCCAAAGGTGTATCATAGTTTTGTGTTAAAGGAGGTAAACTATTATGTTTGAGACATTAGGAGAAAAGGCTGAAGAAAAGGCAATGGTGCAATTCCTTGAACGCTTTACGGACTATCCATTTCTTGTAAAGTTCAAGAATTCCGAATATCCAATCGGAGAGGGAGAACCCACATTTACAGTAAATTTTAAGGAAACAATTCCTCTGGCCGAGCTGCTCAAAAGCACTTCCCTGGCATTAGGCGAGGCTTATATGCGGGGAGATCTGGATATTGAAGGAAATCTTTACGAGGCACTGGATCATTTTCTGGGACAGATGAGCAAATTTTCTACCAATGAATCTGCTCTGAAAAAGATCATGTTCAGTTCTACATCCAAAAAAAATCAGGAAAAGGAAGTCACCAGCCACTATGATATCGGAAATGATTTTTATAAATTATGGCTGGACGAAACCATGAGTTATTCCTGTGGCTACTTCATTCATGACGATGACTCTTTATATCAGGCACAGGTTAATAAAGTAGATTATATTCTGAAAAAATTACACCTGGAAGAAGGTATGAGTCTTCTTGATATCGGCTGCGGATGGGGTTTTCTGCTGATTGAGGCTGCTAAAAAATACAAAGTACATGGTACAGGAATCACTTTAAGCCACGAACAATATACAGAATTCCAGAAGCGCATCAAAGATCAGGGCCTGGAAGATTATCTTACAGTGGAACTGATGGATTACCGTGATCTGCCGAAACATAACTATCAGTTTGACCGGGTAGTCAGTGTGGGAATGCTGGAACATGTTGGCCGTGACAATTATCAGCTCTTCCTTGACTGTGTAGAGAAAGTTCTGAAACCGGGCGGATTATTCCTGCTTCATTTTATCAGTGCACTGAAAGAACATCCGGGTGATCCATGGATCAAGAAATATATCTTTCCAGGCGGAACTGTTCCCAGTCTGAGAGAAATCCTGAATCATATGGCAGAGGACAATTTCCACACTCTGGACATTGAAAATCTGCGTCTGCATTACAATAAAACTCTGCTCCACTGGGAAAAGAATTTCCGTGAGAATATAGAAAAGGAAAAGACCATGTTTGATGAATCCTTCCTGCGTATGTGGGAACTTTACCTGTCAGCATGTGCTGCAACCTTCCATAACGGAATTATTGATCTGCACCAGATTCTGATGACTAAAGGAATCAATAATGATCTGCCAATGACACGCTGGTATTAAAATAACTGCCTGGATTTTTGTTTTTGAAATCCAGGCAGTATATATATGATATTCCAGTACAGACCAGTAATCCATAGCAAGGGTTCTGAGCTGAATTTCTACCAGTTCCTTCTGTCTGCTCCTCTTCCTTTTTCCTCGGAACCGGCTTCTCACTCTGCTTATCCTGTTTTTTATTCTTTAATTTCTTTTTATTCATGATAGCCTGCACTTTCTGAAAATATTTGTATTTTTTATAATATATCATCTGCAGAGTATTTACATCAAAATCTATGTAATATGCAGGTAAAAGTTACTGGTAAATAAAGCCCGGTATTTACTCACTATTTTAAGTTTTAGGTATCAAGATTTATTCTATTTACAGGATTTTTGCCGGAAATTCTTTCGTTCTCTTATTTTCGAATCCGACGTTTTCAGTGAACAGTAATGAATCATCACAAAATTCATACAAAATGACACAGGATTCCATTGTTTCGCTGCATATCTACATGCTACACTAGATTACATATCTTATGGGCATTTCGCCCGCAAACAGAAGGATTCAGGCCAGAAGGCCGGGAGGTTTTTATAATGATTATTTACGTTGATGCATCCGTGATCCAGACCGGAAACGGAACAAAAGAAAATCCATTCAAAACTATTCAGGAGGCCGCTGCAAAGGCACTTCCGGGAGATGAAGTCATCGTTGCACCGGGATTATACCGTGAAGCTGTTAATCCGATTCACGCTGGAACGGCAGACAAGCGTATCACCTACCGTTCTGCAATAAAAGGACAGGCGCACATTACAGGAAGTGAAGCTGTCAAAGACTGGGAAAATGTAGAAGGCACTGTATGGAAAGCAGTCATTCCGAACGGAATCTTCGGTGATTATAACCCATTTACTACCCTGGTATCCGGAGATTGGTTTATCGCTACATTTATTGCTCATACAGGAGATGTATACCTGAATGAAAAATCCATGTATGAAGTAACCACTCTGGATAAAGTTAAAAATCCACAAAAAAGTACTATCTCATGGGATCCTGATTTCTCTGTATATACATGGTACGCAGAACAGGATGAAGCCAATAATCAGACAATTATTTATGCAAACTTCCATGAAAAAGATCCCAATAAAGAAAATAGTTGAGATCGGTGTAAGAAGAAACTGCTTCTATCCGGAAAGTAGAAGGAATCGGATATATCACTCTCTCCGGTTTCCGCATCAGTCAGGCTGCTACTCAGTGGGCTCCCCCTACCGCTTATCAGGAGGGAATGGTCGGTCCTCACTGGTCCAAAGGATGGATCATCGAAGACTGTGAAATCTATGAATCCAAATGCAGCGGTATTTCTCTTGGTAAATATCTGCAGCCTGAAAATGATAACAAATGGTTAAAGTGGAAATACAAAGACGGAACTCAGACAGAACGCGACTGCATCTGCCAGGCTTCCTATGAAGGATGGGATAAAGAACACATCGGTTCCCATATTGTGCGCAGATGTGAGATCCATGACTGCGGTCAGACAGGTATTGTAGGACATCTTGGAGGCGTATTCTCTGTTATTGAAGACAACCATATTCATCACATTAACAACAAGCAGAATCTGGCAGGAGCAGAGATCGGCGGTATCAAAATGCATGCTGCTATCGATGTTATTTTCCGCCGCAACCATATCCACAACTGCACCCGTGGTCTGTGGCTTGACTGGCAGGCACAGGGAACCCGCGTTACAGGAAATCTCTTCCATGACAATGCTCTTCCTAATGACTTCGAGGCAGGGGATGACGCTGTCACAAGCGTAGGAGAAGATATCTTCGTTGAGGTTTCCCATGGTCCGACATTAATCGACCACAATATCCTGCTGTCTGACCGTGCACTGAAAATTGCAACCCAGGGTGTTGCCCTTGTACATAACCTGATCTGCGGCGGCTTCGTTTCTGTTGGTATCGGTACAGACAACGGTGCACCTGATATTCCATCTCCGAGATATACTCCATATCACACCAAACACGGAACTCAGGTTGCAGGATTTATGACCATCCTTCATGGAGATGACAGATTCTACAACAACATCTTCGTTCAGAAACCGATCCGTCCTTGTATGCAGGATCTGGCTGATCTTATGGGTAACAATGGAAATATGTGGGATGACTGCAATGTGATCACAGGAACTTTCAAATTTAACGGATATCCAACCTTTGATGAATGGAACAGACAGTTCGAAGGTTACTGCGGAATGGGTTCTGAAACAACAGGCAACTGCTATTATGATCATCTTCCTGTATGGGCATCCGGCAATCTCTATTTCAATGGAGCACGTGCATGGGAAAAAGAAACAAATGCAGTCACAGATGCAGAACACACTGTAGATATCTCTGTTGAAGAGAAAGAAGATGGCTGGTATCTGAAGACCAACCTGTATGATATCATCAAAGAAGAAAACGACGGTATCATCTCAACTGAAACACTTGGTATGGCATTCGAACCGGAGCAGAAATACGAAAATCCTGACGGAAGCCCGATTATCTTTAATCAGGATTTCTTTGGAAATCACAGAGATGTCAAAACTGTCGCAGGACCATTTACGGATAAAAAAGCATCTGAGCAGAAGCTCTTTTAACCTGATATCCATATAGTCAATAGCTTTACCATATATAAACCATACATAAAAACAGCTATGAAGAGTACAGATATTTTTATCTGCTGCTCTTGCATAGCTGTTTTCTTATTTTGTCATACTTTTATTATAACAGTCCTAATAAATAATGCATTTAAGACAGTTCAGCAGAGTGCGAAAGACAAGGAAGATATATGACGCAGAATTTCACACTCTGATGGGCTGGATTATGATGCATTATTTACTCGGACTGCTATAGATGCAAGCATTTTTGTAGACTTTCGGATGCACCACAGGCATGTCGGAAAAATATAGCAGGTTGCTGTGATCCAGGCAGTCTGGTCTGCGAAGCAGATGGCTGTGAAGCCAAAAGTTCCTACAAATCCAAGACAGACAACTGTTCTGGCGATCATTTCTGTTACGCCGGAGAAAACGGCTCTGCCTGAATATCCAAGTCCCTGAGTTACCATACGGGCGACATTGAGAATACCAAGACTCCAGTAGAAAAATCCCATACATCTGAGGTATTTGGCAGAGGCATCCAGAACTGCCACCGCACTCTTTCCAACAAACAGCATAGAAAGTGTACGCCCTGCAAAAATCAGTAAAATTCCTGCCGCAATACCATATCCTACTCCCACTGTAATACCACAGCGCAATCCTTTCTTAATCCTGTCAGACTGTCCTGCTCCAAGATTCTGGCTGCAGAATACAGAAGCAGAGGTTGCGATAGCATCAAATGGACACATGGTAAACTGCTTGATCTTCATTGCTGCAGTAAAAGCTGATACATATGTACTTCCAAGCCCGTTGTTCGCAGACTGCATAACCATACTTCCGATAGCTGTGATGGAGAACTGAAGTCCCGTAGGCATTCCCATTGCCAGAAGTTCCTTTACTGCATCCCCTTTTATTGTCCTGTTTTCTTTCTTGAGCCACAGAAGTTTCATTTTGCGGATAATAAAAATAAGGCACAAGATTCCACTGATTGCCTGTGCGGAAATGGTTGCAATGGCAGCTCCGGCACATCCAAGTTTCAGCACTACGATACAGAATAAATCCAGAAATGTTCAGAACAGCGGATAACGCCAGAAATATAAACGGTGTCCTGCTATCTCCCACTGACCTCAAAATACTGGACAGATAGTTATATAAAATCGTAAAGGGAATCCCCAGGAAAATGATTAGCAGATAACTATATGCATTGTCATAAATGTCCTCTGGTACAGATAAAATATGCAGAATCTGAGGACATAAAACACTGCATAATGCTGTCAGGATCACTGCGATTCCTGCACATAATACAGCCCCATTAAAGATATAATCCCGCATTTTTTCTATTTTCTCTGCACCGAAATATTTAGCTACAGGAACACCAAAGCCTGTACAGCTTCCCATGCAGAATCCCAGTACCAGAAACTGAATACTGCTGCTGGCTCCTACACTTGCCAGTGCTTTTGCGCCAAGAATCTGGCCTACGATCGCAGCATCAATAATATTATAAGTCTGTTGCAGCAAGTTTCCTAATAATAAAGGAAACGCGAACTGTAACATCAGTTTCAGCGGATTGCCCTTTATCATAGATGTGGTCATTTCTATTTATCCCTCATTTTCTATAACGTTTCCATAAGTCAAACAGATATTCGAAAAAATCTAAGATTCCGATTTCTGAAATCTCTGATTTATTTCCAGATGGATTTCATTTCACAAATTTTCACCTGCGCATCTTTTTCACTGTTCAGGCAGAATATCCCCTGTCTGTTACTATTGTAGAATAGTCTGGTTCCAACATCTTCTCCATCATTTAAATATACCTCAATTGTTCTTCCGTCTACAAAAATTTCTGCATTTCTGCATTTCTCCACAGAAGAAACAAACTGTACCTTATCACTCTTCACACCAGCCATTTTAAAGAATACTTTTCCCCCTTCTGCAGTCAGACTGATGGATTTATCCCCATCCTGACCAAGAAGAATGTTGAAATCTCCTGTTTCTTCAAATGATACAGATGCATAATATCTGTTATCTGCAATGGAGCCGACTTTGATCTCACGGCCTGTGCCTTCATATACTGTATCCCCCAGAAGAGTATAAACTTCCTCTACAGGTTTTGTATATACATGTTCATTCTTCACATGAAGTTCTCTTGGCAGAGTCATGCTTCCATAAGCTCCCGGCTCTGTGGCAATATGCTCTCCATAGAAATCACTGATCCAACCGATCAGGATCCTACGGTCTTCATGCTGAAAGCTCTGCGCTGCATAGCAGTTGCTTCCAAAATCCACCCACTGCTGTGTATGGACATCCATTGCATCACCGTTCCAGTCTCCCACATAATATCTGCACTGCTGGAATCTTCCATATTCATCATAATGACTCATCCATGCGCCCATAGCTACATATTTATCATCCAGCGGGAAAAAGTCGGGACACTCTATGGTTCTGATCTTTGTTTCCTCTGTAATCAGAGGACATCTGTATTTCCAGTTCTCTGCATCTTCAGATTCGTACAGAAGAAATGTTCCTTTTTCATCTATACATGCACCTAATACAATATAATACTTCTCACCGATCTTAATTGCTTTTGGGTCGCGGAAATCATAGTTAGTACCTTCCGGTTTCTCCCTGATAATCTCTTTTTCCGGCTCAAAATGAATCATATCACTGCTCTTTGTCATTGTCTGATACTGAACAGTGTCCCATCCGTCATCCTGAGGTCCGATATGTCTTGTGAGATAGAAGTATACCTCGTCTCCCATCGGAAGTGCGCTTCCGGAGAAAGCACCACCTTTGATTGCAAGATTATCCAGGATTTCTTCCTGAGGCTCTAACACAACCGGAAGATGTGTCCAATGCATCAGATCCTTGCTTGCTGCATGTCCCCAGTACATATTATTCCACTCCTGTCCAAAAGGATTCAGCTGATAAAAAAGATGATAATAACCCTTAAACCAGCAAAGTCCATTAGGATCATTATTCCAGTTCACAACCGGTGAAAAATGATACTGCTCTCTGTACGGAGTGCCAATGAATTTAAAAAATTCTTCTTTATTCATTGCTTTAAAATTATCTGTGGTATTCAGTACGCAGATTCCATTCTTCAGGATATTTTCACATTCGCTTAAATAAGCAAAGGTAATGGTGCAGTCCTGTGCAGTAATCTCGTATTCTGTATCTTTATCTGTCGGGAATTTAATCCAGTTCCCATAGATATGTTGCAGTTCTTTTATTTCTGTTTTGTTTTCTTTTACCTTCTTCAGGCTCACACTGCCTTTTTTCCCGGCTTCTGGTTTTACAAATAATTCCAGACATTCATAGTTTCCTGTGTACATATGTAAAAATCCCCTTTCTGAATTTTGTCTCCGATTCACTATATATCTATAGTACTGACCTTTTGCCGACATAATCTTACTATATCATAGCAAAATCACGAGGAGTTTCAATAAAATATTTTGACATTTTTTTATACTATTTTATCCTGTATGATCCCATATAAAAAGGATGCCGAGAGCAAATCCGACATCCTTTTCGCTGTTATAACATTCCATTCACTGTTTTATACTTATACAGCATCTCCGCATGATTCTGCTCCTCAATCTGGATATCTGCCAGCAGCTTGCGTACACCACTGTCGCCAAAGGCAAATACATCATCATTGTATGTTCCTGACACCAGCTTCTCTGTACCAATACAGTCTGTTGCAAGAAACGCATCGTGTTGTTTATCTTCCGGTGAACTCATGGCTGTATAGACTGCTTTTGGCTGATAGTCTTTGCCTGATCTGTCATTACAGTTACATTCAGGCACACTTCCGGAAAGAATCATTGACAAAGACTCATAATGCTTCTGTTCTTCCTGCTGGATATTCCGGAAAAGATTTTTAAGCTCCGGGTCCCTGGCCTGTTCTGCGTATTTTCCATACTTTTCCACACAGCTTTTCTCTTGTGTCTGAAGGTCTTCAATCACTGAACGTTCCTTTTCTTTTAAAATCATAGTCTGTTGTCTCCTTTTTTAAGAAATACTGTATTTTGTTACATGAAAATAGTATGGATAAAAAATGCTTTTTTATTCTCTGTATCATGACTTATGACAATTTCAGAGAATATTTTGTTCCAGCACCACTGTATCAGAGTGAATTTCTGTTTACTTTATGATATACTTATATGCACGATAAAACTTTTAAACTTAGAACTCGATAAACAATAAGCATAAAAATAGCGATTTGCATAGGAAATCTACTGATTTCTAAGAATACATAGGAAAATTTATAATGAAACGAATTGATTTTGAAAACGGAACTGTGACCAACAATATATTAAGCGCTGCGCTTCCCATGCTGGTAGCGCAGATATTGAATCTTTTATACAACATTGTGGACCGTATCTATATCGCCAGGATCCATGATATAGGAACAACTGCACTTGGCGCTGTAGGCTTATGCTTTCCGATCATCATGATCATTACTGCTTTCAGTAATCTCTTTGGTTCCGGAGGTGCACCAATTTTCTCTATCAACCGCGGAAAAGGAGATTCCAGGACTGCTGACATGATCATGAATACTGCTTTCACCATGTTATGTGGAAGTGCTGCTGTGCTGATGCTGATCGGATTTCTTTTTGCCCGCCCCTTACTGACTCTGTTTGGTGCTTCAGATGATGCTCTGGTTTATGCGTATCCCTATCTGATGATTTACCTTCTGGGTACTCTCCCTTCCATGATAGCAACAGGAATGAATCCTTTTATCAATGCACAGGGATATGCCATTATCGGTATGCTGTCAGTAACAGTCGGTGCAGTGGCAAATATTATTCTTGATCCGATTTTTATTTTTGTTCTGGATATGGGGATTAAGGGTGCAGCGATTGCTACTGTCATCTCTCAGATTTTCTCTGCCTTGCTTGTATTTTTATTTTCTTCATGGAAAATCAGAATTGAAGGTAAGATGTATTCATATAAATGAGATTTCTGAGTGCACCAGACATGCCAGGGATATCATCAGCCTGGGGTCTGCTGGATTTATCATGCAGCTGACTAACAGCCTGGTAAGTATCTGCTGCAATAATGTTCTTTCCGTGACAGGCGGTGATATTTATATCTCTGTCATGACTATTATATCCAGTGTTCGCCAGATGGTGGAGACGCCTATCCATGCGATCAATGAGGGAACCTCTCCTGTTCTCAGCTACAATTACGGAGCCAGACGTCCTGACAGGGTAAAGAAAGCAGGGGTTGTTCTGATCATTATGGTTCTGATCTATACAGGTATCATGTGGAGCGTCATTCTCATTGCCCCTGAATTTCTGATCGGAATCTTCAGTTCAGATAAATTGTTATTGAAGGATGCCGTTCCTGCGCTGAAGCTTTACTTTGCAGCCTTTATTTTTATGGATCTGCAGTATATTGGTCAGACAGTGTTTAAATCATTGAATAAAAAAAGCAGGCGATTTTTTTCTCCCTGCTTCGTAAAGTATTTATCGTGGTTCCGCTGACTTATTTCCTGCCCTATGGATTACACATGGGCACAGATGGCGTGTTTATGGCAGAGCCTGTATCCAATGTGATCGGTGGTTCTCTGTGTTTTATTACCATGCTGGTTACAATATTGCCTGAATTAAACAAAATGGGAAACTCCCGATAAGCAGAAAAGTCCTCAGTATTTATCCATTTTTAACTATCGCATAACTTTGCAGAAATTGTAAAAAGGATAAACAATGAGGACTTTTATTTAACTGAACATGAGAGTTCTTTACATAGCTTCATATATTTCCCAATATAATATTAATCAGGTTCTTATCGAGCATGATCGTCCGGTTCCATGGGTTAAGAATAATTCCCTCAATCTCATTTACCTGTAATGCTGAATGAAAAAGCTGATCTATGTCTGTCAGAAAAGTGGACTGAACGCTTCCGCCGCCTTTCAATTCTTCCTCAAAGCCGGTAAATGCCGCCCACCAGATTTTTCCATCTCCGGTTTTCACTGTGCCGATCCGAAGTTGGTTGTCTCCTGTGGGCGGTTCTACTGAAAGGATAAACTGACCCTTTTCTCTCATTCGTCTACGGATTACAGTCAGTGTATGTGCCAGCATTTCCTGAGTGGCTTCCTGCTGTAGAGCAGCGATCGCCTGCTCTATTTTTTCATTTCCCTGAAGACCTTTATCCTGATTTACATTCTTATTATCGCTCATATTGTTACCTTTCATCTGTGGTGATATCACTTTTCAGACAGTGTGTAAGATCATATTTCAGGGATGTCGGCGGCAAATCTCTCATGCCGCCGGCATCCTGTCATTTATTTATATTTCACAGCAGTTCCATATGCAATAACTTCTGCTGCCCCTGACATTACCTGGGAGGAGCCATATTTCACACCGATCACAGCATCCGCATTCATCTCTTTGGCTTCATCTACCATACGTTTGGTGGCAATCTGTCTTGCCTCATTGAGCATTTCCGTATAACCTGTGATTTCCCCGCCTACCAGGGTCTTCATCCCTGCCATGAAATCTTTTCCTACATTTTTTGTCTGTACAACTGTTCCCTTTACAATTCCCAGTGCCTCAAACTCTACACCCGGAATGTATTCAATACTTAGAAGCTTCATCCTCTTCTCCTCCTTCAATCTCTTTCATGCGTCCTGCAAGTGCTGCCAGAATTCCTCCGATGATCACAACCGGTATGGCAATCAGAAATATCAGCAGTCCGGTCGGTATGGGATCTTGTGTATTTGCCCACAGCATAAGCCCTATGGTAAATCCCATAAGCAAGATCATAACTACTGCTCCAATGATCGCTCCTGTCCTTCTTTTCTTACGGATATCTGTTTTCTTTATATCCATAAACCTTGCACCCTCTTTCTCCATCTGCTCGATTTCTTCCAGACAGTTCTCAGCATTCAAGGTATCCAGGGACTGATGTTCTGCGATCAGGCGCTCACACATTTCCTGCATTTTCACAAGGCCCTCCCTGCGGCGTTCCAGTTCTCCCAGGTGCTGTTCCAGACAAAACTGCAGGCTTTTCCTTTTTTCAAAAAGAGCTCTCATCTCTTCTATGGAAATATCCATCTTCCGGAATAATTTGATTTCCTGAAGTCTGGCAATATCTGCCGTATGATATTCCCGGTATCCGTTCTCTGCACGCTCCACATTCAGGAGACCCTGCTCTTCATAAAAACGGATATTCTTTCTGGTGATGCCTACCAGCTCTTCCACCTGTTTGATCTTCATACTGCTACCTCTTGCTTTCCTGACAGCAGATATAGCTGATCCGCTGCTCTACTGCCCTGTCTGTGCTTCCTTTATACTGCTTCCACAAGGAGGAAGGTCAAGTATTTTTTGAAAGAAATTGAAAAAAATATAGCTTCCGGCAGGGGGAATCTTTTAAGCTCCTGTACGGTCTGAACCTCTCATAATTGTGATCAGAGAGCTGAGCAACAATAACATGGGATAAAACAATTTCGGCATAATCTGAAATGCAGAAATCTCACCGCCCAGTTCGTTCACTGCTGAGATTGCAACCAGCATCTGTGCACCATATGGAATCACTCCCTGGAAAACACAGGAAAAAGTATCCAGTATGGAAGCTGTCTTTCTCGGTGTAATCCCATACTCTTCTGCCATTTCCTTTGCGATAGGGTTTGCCATTACGATCGCCACTGTATTATTGGCAGTGGCAATATCCATAGTTCCTACCAGAAGTCCCATTCCAAGCTGTCCGCCCTTCTTTCCGCGGAAAATTTTATGGATCCAGCCAAGAAGTGCATCGAATCCACCATACTCACGTATCAGCGCACACATGGCAGCTACCAGGATTGCCACCATACAAGTCTCAAACATTCCGGATACACCGGATCCCATATTTTTCAGGATCTCTACAGGTGTGGTATGTCCTCCGATCAGCATAATAAATGCTCCGGATACGATTCCTGTCAGCAATACCACAAACACATTGATCCCAACAATTCCTCCGATCAATACCAGCACATACGGTATTACCTGTGTCAGATGATAGGGCTGGATCACACGGCCCTGGATTTCTGTCTGAAATGACAGGATCAGGATTAAGATCAGTGTGGCAATGGCTGCCGGAAGAGCGATCCAGAAGTTCTCCCTGAATTTGTCTTTCATCTCACATCCCTGACCATTACATGCAGCAATCGTCGTATCTGAAATAAAAGAAAGATTGTCCCCAAACATGGCTCCTCCCATAACAGAAGCCACACAAAATGCCAGATCAAATCCTGATGCTGTGGAAACTGCTGCTGCGATGGGTGTCAGAAGTGTAATGGTTCCCACAGAGGTTCCCATAGCCACAGACACAAAACAGGCAACTATAAACAAGCACAGACACTGAAAATACTGGCAGGTATCAGACTCAGCATACAATATGCAACACTCTCAGCACTGCTTCTTCCCACAACCCCTACAAAGGAACCGGCTGCGAGGAAGATTAAAAGCATAGTGATGATATTTTTGTCCCCTACTCCCTGTGCCATAATCTCCAGTTTCTTATCAAAATCCAGTGCTCTGTTCTGCAGACAGGCAACCATGATTGCAGCAAGAAATGCTACTACGATCGGCACATTATAAAACCCCATGGGGATTTCCATCACATACTCAAACAAAATGCCCAGTCCAAGGTACAATACAAGAAATACACCAATTGGAAGCAGGGCAATTCCTTTTCCTTTTTTCATCTTTTATCCTCTTTCTACCATAATCTCTTTATGGTTATATAATCACTCTGCTATTTTAGCATACCCACAGCTTTCCTGCCATAATATTTCTTACAGTTTTGGCTGATAGCGCATATCCGATACATTGTAAACCGTCACAAAAGCCTTTGGATCTTCATGATTGATATAAGCCATCAGCTTCTGATATTCTGTTTTGTCTACGATCGTGATGATCTCATTGCGTTTCTTCATATTATAGGCACCTGTCGCTTCATAGATCGTCGCTCCGCTGTGCAGATCTTCGATAATGAATTTACGCAGTTCTTCCTCTTTCTGAGTGATGACACAGACACGACGTTTAATATTATGGTCAAAGATAAAGTGATCCAGAACCATTCCATTAAAGTATGTTCCCAGAATACTCAGCACCACTGTTTTCTTATCGTATACAAGTGCTGCGGAAAGAGCCACACACATACCGGAAAGAGACATTGCTTTTCCCAGTTCCATGTGGAGATATTTGTTCATGATCTTTGCCACAATATCCAGTCCGCCAGAGGATGCATTTCTGTTAAAAAGAATGCTCAGTCCTACGCTGACCACCAGGATATAGCACAGCACATCCAGCTCCTGACTGTTGGTCATAGAGCCAAAATCCGGAAATACTTTCTCAAATAATCCGAGAAATAAAGGCAAAACGATGCTGGTGTAAACTGTTTTTACGCCAAATTCGCGTCCGCAGGTGATGAAGCCAATGATCAGAAGTACCACATTCAAAATCATGGTGATTGCAGACAATGATAAAGGTACAAAGTTTGATAACACGATACCAAGACCGGAGATACTGCTTACAGAGGTATGGCTCGGCACCAGGAAGAAATAAACTGCTGCCGCAATGATTGCTACCGCACCTGTCAGGATCAGCGCTTCCTTTATGATATCTGCATAATTTAGTTGTTTTTTCATAGTTAGGTTTCCTGTCTTTCTTTCCATATTCTTGTTCTATTGTAACATATGGGAAGAGAATGTCCATCAGCAATTACAAAAAGAGGCTGCCTTCCATGACAACCCCTTTGTAAATCCTTATAACCTATAGGACTGCTTTAAAATTCACTTTCATATTTTAGAGCGTGTTTGAAAAATACTCTAATATTTTATCCTAACGGCTCTGTATGTTCTTCAGATAAATAAGCCTTCTGTTCTTCCTCCGGAGCTTCCCAGATTGTTGTTGTAGTTCCATCCTTATCTACATATACTTCTTTTATCTCATCTTTCTTCAAAATATCATGAATATGATCATATGGATAAAAAATACAGCTTACATATTTTTCCCACAGGCTCTGTTCAAAATGGATAGTCATTACGCCTGTTTCCCTGTCTAAGGATGTTCTCCAGCGATAATTTCCTTTTATATTTGTTCTATATGTTACTTCATCTTTATTATCCTCAATAATAGTTATCCCTGCATCTTTGTAGCTGATATATGTGACATGTTTATTCATGAACATGAACACTGCCACAAAGCAAACTATGGTTGCTGCTATGGAAAGCAGAATTGTTTTTATCTTTCTTTTCTTTAAAAATTTCCTGAAATTCTTCAGATCATTTGCTTCATTGCTGCTTTCTTTTGTCTGCACTGAAACCTTCATATCATTTTCAAGGTCTGTCTTTGTCTCATGGTATACCCGCTGGCAGATTTCGCAGTTTTGCAGATGTTCTTCTACAAGTTCTTTTGTGTCATCACTTACCACATCATCAATGTATAATGGCAGAATATCCTGGATCACGTTGCAGTTTATTTTTTCCATGTTACTTTTCCTCCTGACTTATCTGTGCTCTTATCATCTGGCGTGCACGATGGTAAGTCACTCTTGCCCATCCTGCACTTTTCTGATAGCATTTTCCGATCTGCTCAAAGGAGAGCTCACCATATATCCGCAGGTGAAATACTTCCCTGTAAGGTTCCGGTATCAGTTCTGCATAGCGTTTGAGATTCCGAACTGTCTCATCCTGCACAATCTGATCCAGTACTGCCGGTGATGTATCCTGCATGGGATCCTGCATTATTTCTGAAAATTCTTCGCCTACATAGATTTTATTTCGTCTGCAATAGCGGAAATATGTATTCTTCGCAATTACAAATAGCCATGCGCGGATATCCTTCCGGCCGTCAAATTTCTCAATATTATTCATTGCCTTCAGGAATGTTTCCTGGGTGATTTCCTCTGCCAGACTTTCATTTTCGGAAAGTGCCCGGATATAGAGAAAGACATCATGGAAATACTTCCGGTAGATTGTTTCGATTTCTGATTTCTCCATTCCTGCTCCTTGTATTTTTTATTATCCTACTGCATCTTTCGGGATTTTTAATAGCCCGGTCTTCTTCCATTGAATGTCTGAACATGATCCTGATTTTATTTCATCTGCATTGAATATTCCAAAATATCGTTTCATGATGATCCTCCTGTCTGCTGTATCATTATTTTATCTGATGTCTTTCTATATAATTAAGTCACAGACAGAAGAAACGTTACAAAAAAATAAAAAAGAATACCCCTGCAGTTTGCTTTTACGCAGTCTCTGCAAGGGACTTACCTGATTTAGTTAAAACAACAGCTCCATCTGATCCCCCACTTCAATTCTCGCAGTGACAAGTTCATCCGGTTCTTTCCCTCTTTTGTGTTCGGCTTTCAGGTACTGGGTACCGCCTCTCAGACTTGCAGCGATCAGATTCAGCACATATATATTGTCAAAACGATTATAGATGGACTCTCCGCCCAGACCGGTAAGGCAGATAAGCTGTGTGTTGCTCTTTTTTGCCATATCCATCAGCGGGATCAGCAGATGGGAGGCATTGGTCTGTGCGAACGGGTTGTCCATGATCAGAACCTTTCCCTCATTTTTATCTGCAAAAATGTCCGTATCATCCCGTCTCATATAATACAGAAGGCTGGACAGGATTACAAATGCAGACAGAAATCCTTCTCCGCCTGAGTTTCTGGAAACCTCTTTCCATGTAATCGGATATTCCCTCTGGGCTTCGATCTTATAAAGATGGATCTGTACATTTCCGATTCCTACCACCTGATCATAGAGATTTCTGGTAGTAATACCGGAGCCGAAAAACTCCTGTGCGTTCTCATTTTTCTCGAAAAGTTCCACGCCTTCCATAGTGATCTTATCAATAAAGTCTTCCAGACGCAGACGGTAAAGCCCTGCATTTTCTTCCCAGTCCGGAAGCTGGATCTTTAACATTTTGATATTTCTTTTCCTTATGGTGATGGTTGAATTATGGTCGATTTTTCCAAGGTTACTGTGGATTTCCCGGACATAATCCTCCAGAAGTTCTGTGATACGTTCCTTCTCCCTCTCTACTACAGAAATATCAACCTCCAGCTTCTCCATAAGGCTGTCATAGGACTGCACTGTAGTTTTTAACTGAGTCAGAACACGCACTGCATCATCGGAAAGCTCCAGCATCTGTTCCAGCGGTTTCCTGTAAAAATCATCCTGAAAGCTTTCCATACGGACAATCTTATTCAGCGTGCGCACCAGTTCTTCCTTCTTCTGTCCGGTATCCCGCATTTTCTGATTATAATCCCTGATCAGGATTCCCTTGCAATTTCTTAATTCTTCCGCAGACAGATTCTCCGAAACCGGCTCATGGTCTTCTGCAGCCACAGGAATCAGTTCATTATACTCTGATAAAACAGTCAGATTCTCTTCATAGCTGCGAAGCTTTCCGCTCAAAAACTCCTCCTGCTTCTTCTCTTCTTCCTTCTCATAAAGAAGCTGATTTTTCCTTGCCTGAAAATCCTGTCCCTGAATCTCATCCTTTGGCAGAGGTTTCTCCATACCGCAGACAGAGTGGATTCTTTTTGTCAGTTCGCTGATCTTACTCTGAGCCACTGCTGCCTTTTTGTCTGCATCATTCCACTGCATATCCTTTGTCTGGATCTTTCTGCGGAAATCTTCCAATACTCCCTCCTGATGTGACTCTTCTTTTCTGTCATAGATCACGCCGGACCACTGTTCAGGCTTTAAGTGATATTTTTTCTGAAGATAATCCAGATCTTCCTTTTCCCTCTGGTAACGTGCGGCAGACCTTCTCTCCTGCTCTTCCAGATTCTTCAGTTCCTGTGAAAGAACAGAGGTGATTGCTTCATAACGTGCTTCCATCTGCTCCGTTGACATGCTGGCAAATCCAAATTGCTGGCTCTGCTGTTTCCTGACCTCATCTGACTCTCTGCTGCCTGCCTCATATGACGCATATCTGGTATATTTTTCATCCAGTTTGTCTTTTTCTCTCTCCAGCATATTCAGATTATGCTCCAGAGTCATTTTCTCCTCCAGAAGCTTTTCCTGTCTGTCCTTTGCAAGCTTCTGGTTTTCCCGGAAACGAGTTTCATCCTTTTTACATTTTTCAAGCTCATTTCGATTATTTTCATAGAAAGCATAATCTTTTTCCAACTGGGAAAAATCTTCCAGACGCTGTTTCTGACGGTCAATTTCCGCAGCAGATTTTATGAGCAGATTCTGCAGCTTTTCATGTGCTGTCTTCAGACTGTCAAGCTCCTGCGCTGCATCCCGGATATCCTTTTCCAGAGATTTTTTCTCTTCCTCAAGAGTTTTCAGAAGCTCCTGGATTTCTTCCCATTTTTCTTTTGTTACAGACTGGTTTTTCAGTGTTTCCTGACGCTGAAAATACTCTGCGTATTCCTTTTTGCGCTGATCTACAGCCTGATTTAGTTTCTCCAATTCTTTCTTTTTCTCCCAGATCATTGCCTGAAGCTTTTCTTCATCCAGGAGGTTTTCATTAAACAGAATATAAAAGCTGATTCCAGGGAAATTTACGATTTTGTCTGTGTACTTTTCCTGAAATTCTTCTATTTTCTCACGCTCTACAATAGGCACAGGGAAGGATGTGCAGACGTTTCTGTCGTTTCGTCCCAGCTTCTCAATTTCCTGTCGGGTAAGGATCAGGGCATATGGCAGAAATGGATTCTTACGGACCAGCATCTGGTTTTTCTTCTGGGAGTATCCGTTCTTTTTCAGCCATTCCATACCATAAACTGTGTGAATTCCCAAATCATCCAGTTCTTTCTCCAGTTCCTCAGGAAGCTCCAGAACCTTTCCGCTGGTAAGGCTTAAATATTCTTTTTCCAGGGAATCCTCTTCCTTTTCCAGATTTCGCCGCAGCTCCTCCAGCTCACGCAGCTTTCGTGCAGAATTCTCCAGTATCCTGTCAGTATCCAGAAGATGGCGTTCCTCCATGTCCAGATATTTCAGGATATTCTTCCTTATTTCCAGTTCATTCTGATAGAGCTGATAGGTATGTTCCTGGTTCTCTGTCTCTGTTTTTTTATGTATCAGAGCCTCTTTCTTATCCTCCAGACTGCGCTCCTGACGGCGGATCAACTCTTTGTCATCTTCCCATTTCTTCTGATTTTCTGTACGTTCCCTTACTGTTTTTTCCAGTTCCTGTTCGTACATCTGGCGACGGATTTCCAGTGTTCCGGCTTCATAGGTTCCCAGAATATTTCGTACTAATTCTTCCTGATACTTGGCATTATACTGGTTTTCCAGACGGGTATAGGATTCAATCCGGCTTTCCAGTTTTCCTTTTTTTCCAAAGCAGTCGCGGATCTTCTCTTCCAGTTCTTCGACTCTATTCGCCTCATCCTGTGCTTCTTTTCCCTTTTTCTGTATATTTTCAGACAGGTTTTCCTGCTGTTGTCTGTTATCCTGAATACGTTCTTCAAAAATGTTTTTCAAGGTCAGGCCAAGTGCTTTTCTCTCCGGTTCCAGATCAGCTCCCTGCTGTCTGGCAACTGCGATTTTCTCCCTGAGAAGATCCAGTTCCCCTTTTTCTTCTGACACAGAATCCTGCTGTCTGGCACATTGGAGGATATGAAGTTTCTTCTCTGTCTGTTCTGCCTGCACCTGAAGATTTTCACGCTCCATATCGATCATATCACGGTTTCCGATATGAAGATTCTTCTCTTCCTCATAGTCATAGACCTGGCTGGAAAGCTCCTCGTATTCTACTCTGGAAAGCTTTTGATCCAGACCTTCCAGCACTTCTTTTGCATGATCATGAGCTTTCTCAGTCTGGCTTAAGAGTCCATTTACATCATGGATAAACCAGGCAATTTTATTCTGCTGTTTTCCTTCCTCTGTCTCCGCATTCTGATACTCTTCTGCCTGAGTCTGAATCCCATTTGCTTCTTCCTTAAACTGACGGATTGTGTCTCTTCGCTTAATTTTGGAACGGTTATCCTTATACTGTCCTGCATATTTTTCCAGAATAGACTGGAACTCTTTAATGCGGTTTTTGTCCTTATTCAGTTTGCTCTCAATAGCCTCGAGAAACCATTTTTCTGTCAGCCCCTTTTCATCCTTGCAGTCCGCAAAAAGATCTGACAGTCCGGATTCCTTCAGATTGATTTTCTTAATAATAGTTTCCCATTCCTTATAATTGATCTGGTATTCCATCAGCTTATTGAAGTACTGGCGGGACTGAGCATAGTTTGTCAGATCATAATAAAAGAACTTCATATCCCTGTCTTTTTTGTAGGTTTCAAAAAGCTGTCTGCAGGAGTTAAAATTCTTCAGGATCATCTCTTTTTTGCCTTTTTCCACTACAGGAAGGTGGTGGATATCCTGAATACAGGGGCTCTGATATTCACTGACAATTCCAATAATATCCAGATTCTCTTTTCTGTCCTCTTCCATATCCTGGGATTTTCTGACCATAAGACCTGTGAGAACATAGCCTGCACCCTGATCCAGTGCCCATTCCACCAAGATAAAGGATGGCTTATTGGTAGTAAAATAGCTTTCAAATAATCGGTCTTTGGTATTGCGGTATTTTGGATGCACAAAGGGCGCTGTCAGCATCTGGACAAGAACAGATTTCCCACCGCCGTTCTGCAGAGAGATCAGTGTGCTTTTTCCATTAAAGTGCAGAGTTTCATCGCTGATACGGTATGCATTGTTATTATAATTCACGTTGATCAGACGCACTGCATTAATCTTACTCATCTTTTGCCACCCCCAGTACTCTCAGAACCCGCTGGTAATTGTTCTGGTTCAGAAGATTCCAGTCCATAAAATTATCCAGCTTTCTGGTTGTTTTTATCATCTCATCCTGCACCACATACTCGATCAGTCCCTGTTTCTGAAGGAACATCAGAATATTGTAGATAAAGCCTTCCTTGGTTGTCTTCATCCTGGAACCTCTGTCATCAGACTTCAGCGCCTCGTAAGTTTCATAAAGGATTTTGAAAGAAATCCCAGCAGTATCTTTGGGATTCTTTCCATCTTCCTCCTCTTCAGTGGTAGTCTCTTCTGCTGCCCCTTCCTTCAGACGGGCGGAAAGACAGTTCATAAGCTCTCCCACGCGCATATATTCTCTGGATTTACTGCTGCTTCCCTGTCCGTCAAAGAATTCTACCAGTAGCGTAAGAATCACAAACTGTGACAGATAATAATCCTTGTCCGTTGCCCCGGATTTGCACAGTGTACCTTTAAGCTGCTGCTTGGAAAAGCCAAGGAAATTATTCTCCTCTTTGGGAATCAGATAGATTACATTTCCGTAGCGTTCCACATTGCTTCCCGCAATCTCTCCCTGGGATTTCACCAGATTCCGGATGGATTCTTCCTCTGTATATGCTTTATATAAAAAGCTGATCGTCCTCTTCCCGCAGCTCATGATGCTCCAGAAGATAATAAAAAAATCTCCTGGCTGGTGCGAATTTCCTCTGCTTCGTATGCCATATCTGTTATTCCTCGTTTCTCATGATTCGGATCAGGATATTGGAACAGCGGATGCTTTTTTTCACGCCATTTTCGCTGAAAACATTGTCAAAGGTGACTGTGCTTCCGTCTTCTATCCTGTATACCTCTATTTTACCAATCTTTTTGTCTGAAAATCTTTCTTCTGAAAGCTGGAGCAGCATTTCGTTGAGCTGAAAATCTGCTGTCTGATCCTGGATAAATTCACTTCGTTCCTTTTTCAGTACTTCCATATTGATCTCTTTATTCCGTATCAGCTCCACCATGATTTCTTTAAAAATTTCAACATTTGGGATCAGTTGCTGCTGCATTTCTTCTGCATTTTTCTCGTTCTCCTGAATGTTTTTCCAGATATCAGAAAGGGAAATTTCACCTTTTTCAGATGCCTGCTCCAGCAGAAATCCCAGACTGCTCTCATAGCGTTTCAGTTTCTGTCTGCGTTTCTCTTCCTGCTCTTTCAGATATGCATCTTCGTCAAAATCCAGCATCTCCTCAGTATCCTCATCCTCATTTCTGACAGACGGTTTCTGATATAATAAGGCTTTGTTCAGGTTATAAACCTTGTCCGGTTCCCGGTTGAACAGCGGTCTTAAAAAATAGTCCAGATTTCCCAGTGCTGACGGATTCTCCAGCACTTTATCATAGAAATCATTGCGCATGGAAAATCTCCGGATCAGGGACATCTGCGACAATGCTTCCAGTTCTCTGGTATAAAGTGCCTTCAGGTCAAAATGACTGCTCAGGATTTTCTGGTGCTCATCAATGGTTCTGTTCAGATAGCTCTCAATAATACGGAGATTCTCAAGGTTCTCCTCTTCCTTTTCGCCCAGACGGCGCACATTGATGTTCTCTTCTTCCAGCTTCTTTACCCTGCTTCGCACCAGTTCCCTGTATTTCTGGAATTTTTCTTTTGTGTCACTGATCGTATCCAGATTCTCCAGAAGGATTTCCTCGTAATCCTTTACTGAATAATTCAGGGCATTTCTGCGGATTTTTCCCATAGCTTCCTGAATCTTCTGAAGCTGGATGCGCATCAGGTTAAAAACATTCTTAATCTCATCCACAGCCTTATCATAGCTCTGTTTTTCCAGATGCATCTGGAAGATCATTTCATGGATGGTAAGCTTCATATTATTTTCTATTTCAAGGGTGGAAAGTATCAGATTGTATCCGTCGTCTGTAAGATAATAAGAAGTTCTGCGAACCTCCTGATCCAGATACACGATCCGGTTCGCCACATAGCTGATATGCATGACATGATAATCGTTCTCTTCAAAATCATAGCCGTCAAAATACATGGCACGGCCTTCATTTGATAAGATCACATTGACAACAAAATCTCCTAATTTTCTGCAGTCATCATAGGAGATTTCTTTACCCAGATACCTGGTATTGATGGTATCAATATAGGCTCCGATATCATCCATAGTACAGTTCTCTTCCCTCAGAGACTGCTCCATAATATAAAGCATTACTGCAAAAATAAGATTCATCTGTTCATCAAATTTCAGAAAGCCAAACTGTTTCCAGGATGTCTTCTGAATACTATTTTGGATAAGAACACCGTACAGGCCTACATTTTTCATTCGTTTTGGAAAATTTTTCAGAAATTCGTATTGCAAAGTTGCCTCCCTTGATTAAATATGGTTTTTACCCTATTGTTTATTTGCGTAACTGCACAAATCCTGTATCAGAAATCTGTAGATATCCCCTCCGAAGGATCGGCTACAGTGTATTCAGCCGATTATCTGCAGTATAGCCTTCAGAAGATCCCCCTGAAGATAATAGGTCGTCTCAAAAATGAAGATATGATAACGATACTTTATCCCACAACAATAAGATCTTTGGTGGGAATTCTTCATCCCCATCCCAGAACTGAAACAACACAGAGAACTCCGGAAGAACAGGCATTTCAAATGTCAGATCTGCCCCAGCCAAACGTTTCGTCTGCTTTCCTCCCAGACAGATACAGGCCTGCTTTACCTCTTCCACTTTGCCGGAAAATGCTCTTGCATACTTTTCCACAAAGGGATCTGTTGACGGACTGCTCCCGGCAGTTACAAACCTGCCCACAGGCTGCCACTGCCCGGTAAGAGGAGGCAGTATCTCCTGCCCGGAACAGCAGAGAAAATCATAGATTGTCATAACAACTGTATATTCTCTGCAGTCCGTCCATTCTTCGCCTGTGGCATATTCAATAGCACCGTTTCTGCGATTGATCCGATATTCTGTTTCAATGTATTTCAAATACAGATATTCTTCATCATGTTTCAAACCATATTTCTCTATCAGCTTATCCTGATTATATTTTTAAAAACAACTCTCTTCCTGTATATACCTGTTTTTCATAATTATCCATAGTATACTTTATTCCATTTCTTATTTTAATCGAATCAAGTGAGTCCCCTGCGGAGGTTGCGAAAAGCAATTATTCGTTATACCAGACATAAATACAGGAAATATGCGACATAACACAACAGCATAACCACACCACAGGGTTTTCTTAATTCTTTATGTCTGAATGTACCAATCCAGAGTATTACTCCGCACAGAACTGCAATTACAGTATCAATAATAAATTTACTCTCAAACGGCACAGTACAAATGAGTGCTGTTGTACCGATAACAAACAAAATATTAAAAATATTGCTTCCGACTATATTTCCAATGGCAATTCCTGTATTTCCTCTTCTGGCTGCTGTTACTGATGTGACAAGTTCCGGAAGAGATGTTCCCAGTGCAACAATTGTCAGCCCGATAAATCTCTCACTCATGCCAAAATAACGGGCAATCTCCGTTGCTCCGCTGACAGCAAAATCACTGCCCTTTACAACCAGAATTCCACCGATTACCATCAGGAGCATACATTTCCATACCGGATTATCCTTTGCTTCTGCTTCTTCCTGATCGTTCCCTTTCTTTGCCATCACAAACAGATATCCCAGATATATCAGAAACAGTATCCAGAAAATCACACCTTCAATAAAAGTCACCTCTGAACCTGTGATACCAAAAATCAGCAAAATAATTGTTATCACTGTCATAAACGGAATTTCGTAAAGAAGCGTGGATTTTTGAATTGCTACATTCGTAATTACTGCTGTGATTCCCAGGATGATGAAAATATTCAGGATATTACTTCCGACTACATTTCCAATGGTAATACCTGCATTCTTATTTATTGCAGCAGTAATACTGACTGCTGCCTCCGGCATGCTGGTTCCCATTGCTACAATGGTTAATCCAATGATCAACTGTGGAATTCCCAGCTTTTTCGCAATACTGGCTGCACCCTCCACAAACCAGTCTGCACCTTTCACCAGAAACAAAAAACCTGCCAACAAAATAATAACCTGTAAAAACATCATTTCTACCTCTCTTTCTTTTATTACGTACTCACAAAATCAAATATAAAAAGATTCCGGGAATACATTTATTTTGCAGTAGGTATAAAAAAAAGACTCCTACTGCATTCACAGTAAAAGTCTCGCAATTTCATCACTTTCCGAGTTATATGTTTCAATAACTGTCCTGACGAAGAAGTGAACCGAATCTACCCGGCAAGCTACTCCCTTTTCACAGGTATATTCTAACAGACTGTCTCTTAAAAATCAATTATTTTTTATCATAAGATTCTCCATAATCCATAATATGTTACTGTTCACACACCACTATCCCGCGAGGTGTTTTGGCATGAATATGCCAAAATCCCGAGACATACAAGCCAAAATTCTATTGCCGCAGGCAATCTGGAATGAATTTTGGCTACGTTACTGAGAACGGAGTGAACAGTAATGTAGCCTCCCCTCTGTGTCAGAATCTGCGTCAGAAATCTGCAGTATTTAAAATTTCCTGAGGGATATATCTGTCCTTATCCAGAACAGCTTCCATCTTTTTGACCATTATTTCATCAAAACAGGAGAAAAATTGTGTACTGATATTTCTGTTCTGATGCTCCTTTGTCTCCGGAAGTTCAATTATCTGTTCTGCTTTTCCAAGCATAGCCTGATATGCCGGCACAAAAGGAATAATTTTCCATCTGCTGCGAAATTTTTCTGCCAGATTTTCGTATATACCGATGCCCTCATAATCCATATCCCCGAAATAATAAATTGTATTCTTCGGATGTTTCATATAGGGTTCCGCACACAGATCAAAATCCTGAAAAGAACGGATAATACCTTTTCCTGCACCATAAATCAGAGTTCCGATTTCTGCACCAAAAATTTCAGTATGTCCATTCAGAAGATAATTACGCATACTGAAAAAAGGATCTTTATTTTCCAGAATCAGGATATTCTGCGGCGTATTTCTTGTATGTGTATAATATGAAAGGGGCTCTGTTGTCCTGTATACATTCAGAGCCTCCACATTGAGTCCGCAGCGTTTCAGAATCTTCTTTCCCTGCTCTCTGTCCAGAAATTTCTCTCTGTGCCATATTTCAAAGCTTCTTTCATTCAGAGATTCCGCTGTCAGTAAGGCATCTGCATGTTTTTTCAGATATTCATTCAGCATAAGTACCCAGATTCGGTCTTTCTCATATGTATCCGGATGCGCCAGATAATAATCCACGGAAATCATGGTAGAAAAGGTATATTTTATTTCTTCTATATAATTGCTGTAATCCTTCTGTTCTTCTACCATCCAGTATTCGCGATAAAGCGCCGGCTTCTTGCCATTGCTCTTAGAAGCCTTTACAGGTTTTATCTGACCTTTTTCCAGCAATTTCATTATGTATTCATACTGTTCCTGATAGTCAAGATCCTGTCTGGTATGAAGAAGGTCATCCAACGATATTCTTTTCATTGATTAATTTCTCCAGAGTGGGTGAATATTCGTCCCGCCCGCTTAACTTATTGTTTTTTACGATGGAAGCAGCTTATCTTACAGTAAGATATTCCACTGCAAAAATCGCCAGCACGCCTACCAATACGCTAAGTAATACATAACATAGAGCTATTCCCATATGTCCATCCCGGATCAAATCCGAAGATTCCAGTGCAAAGGTTGAGAATGTGGTAAATCCACCGCAGACTCCCACCTTCAGAAACAAAATCATCCTTGGTGGAACAGACAATTTCGCCGCCAGTACTGTGATTGCTCCGATCACAATACATCCAATCACATTGATACAAAAGGTTTTTACCGGAAAAATCATGGTTTCTCCTGTGGGAATCAGCCCAATCAGGTACCGCAATACTGCTCCTGCAAAACCACCCAGCCCTACTGCCAAACAATTCATCATTTTATCTCTCCAAAATCAAGCGGATAAAATCATCCGCTTCGCTACGCGGCTCTATACCGAATAACTGCTTCGCAGTTTATTCGGTTAATATAAATTTACTTGTTTATCTACGAGTTTTTCCCCTTCATACTGCAATTTTAAAGAAAAAAATCGCTCATCTCCTGAAAGAAGCAAATCCAGAAAAACTCTGTCACCTTCCCATGTGGGAAGTGTCGGCACAACAGCTTTATCTATCCAGTAAAGTTCTCCTTCATTGCATTCTGTTAATTCACCGATATATTCGTTGGCCGTAAACACACACATAAGCTCCGGTTCACATTTATCGCTTATAAATGTAACCAGACCTCGAAGTTTATATGATGTCAGTGTTAATCCTGTTTCTTCTTTCACTTCACGCAAAAGACATTCCTCCGGGGATTCCTGGCCCTCTGCATGTCCGCCGACTCCAATCCACTTTCCCTCATTTATGTCATTGTGCTTTTTTATCCTGTGAAGCATCAGATATTTGCCATTATTTTCTATATAGCATAAAGTCGTTATTGTCATTCTTACACTTCCCTAAACAAAATTACTATACCAAATGTTCTGAGTACCGGGCAACGACACATCCCTGTTGCCAGACAAAACAAACTACTGCAGTGCGGCACGCTTTACCTGGATCAGTGCTTTTGACACCGCAGGTACTGAAATGATGATCACCGTGATAATGCCCTCTGCCAGCAGATAGCTGTAATTGTATAAGATCGGATATACGGCTGTCAGAGATTTTGGGAAATTGTCTGGCATATAGCTCATCCAATAAAGATAACCGCCCAGAGAATGAAAAGCTCCTCTGGCAATTACAGCTATTATGTATCCTTTCAGAAGTCCATGACTCTGTTTTGCAAATAATCCTGCCAGTCCAAGTGCCGCAAATGCAAGTATGTAATCACAGCACACCTAGAAAAAATGAAAGTATATAAGGCTCCTGGATAAACTGCAGGATTCCGTAAGCAAACCCAGCCATAATACCAGTTCCGACCCCATACCAGTTTGCGATCAGAACAATAAAAAGCATACTGCAAAGAGTGACGCTTCCTCCCCACGGCAGTTTGAAGATTTTCAGATAAGACGTAATAAAAGCAAGTGCAATAGCTACGGCACAGAATACCAGTTGCCTTGTGGTAAGCTTTTTCTTGTCTGAATTCTTCCCTGCAAAATAAATCGCCAGAAAAAACAAAATGATTCCGGCAATAACTGTAATCACATATCCGGCAGTTGTAAGTCCACCATCAGCAGTTACCATAAAACCAAACATAAAATGACCTCCCTCTTGTTATTAATTTTTGTGTAATTGATTTTATCTGTTGTTCAGATACTAATTTATTATAAGGATTTTATCATTTTTCGTCAATTATTCGTCGCTTACGTTTTTAATTTATTCGCTATTCTTTACAGCCTTATTTTAAACTTTTTACTCAACAGAAAAACCCCGGAAACCTTACGGTTCCGGGGTATCTTACGTTTGGACACAATGTACCTTGCGGTACTCTATTTATATAATTAAGATGTTATGCTAAAATTATTCGATAACTGTAGCAACACGTCCTGATCCAACAGTACGTCCACCTTCATGTTTGTGAGGTTCTTAAAATCTCATTATTTTCTGTGATTTTCGTGTCTTTATTGTCCTGTGTTATAGGATTTCTACGCTATATTTCTGTTCTCTTCATTTTTTAGTATCAAAACGGTATCACAGCCAGATTTTCATGAGCTGTCAACTTTCCGGTTGCAGATTCCCACCTTGACTGTTATAATCGAAACATGGGTGCTATCATAACGGTAGGCGGTTAGTCCTTCAGCAGAGGGACTGTGACCCTCTGATTACATAAAAACTCGAAAGAGAATCCACTGGAAAGGAGGGCTAAGCCATGAGTATTGTTGATTTTATTGCAGTAGTGAGCTTCGGCTTAACCTGCTTTGGTCTTGGATATACCTTTGGCAAGGATAATAATAAACCACAAAAATAGCCGCCCTGGTCTGGTAAACTAAGCGGCAATTTTTGTCAAAACATATATCGGACTAACCGTCTATCGGTAGCACTCTTTTTCTATAATCATATTAGCACGCATGTGTGAAAATGTCAAAAATTTTCTTCATTCTTGGTTATTAATCTCCTTGATCAACTGTACTGCCTTCTCTGCATCATCGGTTTTCACGAATATATCCACACCATATATTCCAAATCCAGGTGCCCCATGCATTGCAACATTCGCACCTGCTTCCTGTGAAAAAGCTGCTATTCCATTTTGCTTTAACATTTCTACAAGTTGTTCTGTCTCTACTATATTCTGTGCATTATAAATTTTTGTCCATTCTACCTGAGATAGGGAAATTTCCTTTTTCTCCTGAACATTTGACAAATTCTGGTTTCTTTTTCGATTAATAAATGCCAAGAGCCTAAGAATAATAAATGCCACAATAGTAATACCAATCAGAAATCCCAATGCTAATCGTGTTATCTGTGTTTCTGTAGCTCCCATTCTGAATAAGCATACACCATAGATGACGGTAAAAATTCCTGCACATATCACACTGGTGAGAAAATCTCTCCATATAGTAGCACTTTTTGGCAAACATTTATCCCATATTCCATTGTACACCATAATAGAGGCGTACAGGATTCCTCCTACTAAAGCAGTTGCTGTCTCTCCTAAAACCAAGCGAATATCCACCGTTAATAACATCTGAATAATAATCGCTAACACACTAATCACAAACATTGATGCAAATGCAAGATTTCCAGCCTTTAATGCTTTTTGTTTCACCCATTCTTCATACACCGCAACTTTGTCCAATGTTTCTTTCATCTCTTTATTCATAGTCTGGCTCCTTTCTCCATCCAGGAGCTCTCTCATCTCAACATCGTAATACTCAGCAAGTTGAACAAGTATACTGAGATCTGGCATATTTATTCCTGTTTCCCATCTGGAAACTGTTCTTGCAGATACTCCAAACTTTTCAGCAAGCTGCTCTTGTGTAAGATTCTTTTCTTTACGACATTGCTTTAAAAAAGCTCCAATCTTTTTTGTATCCATATCTCTACCTCTCTTCCACTTACAGCTTACCAATATATACCAAAATTACCACGACATAAAACGAGAATTCTCTAATTTTCCACCAGACATTACCTGTCTAAGATGATCAAAAACACCTTTACTCCGATATTTTTCAAACTGGAATTTATATAATTATTCCTCTAACTTTCCCCATTTTATAGGCTTTCCCGCCTGTCCATTAGTGAAATGATATGTAGTTTCCCTTATTTTTGCCCTTATGAGATAATCACAAGGGAAATAAGGGAAATTTTTTAGTCATTGCCCACCACTTTATCAAGAAGCCGAACTGATTTTCGTTTCGCATCTCTTGTGGAGTGAGCATAGACGTTCATTGTGGTACTGACATCTGAGTGTCCCAACAATTCCTGCACATCTTTTGGGGCAGCTCCATTTGCTAAAAGGTTGCTTGTATAGGTGTGACGTAACTGGTGGAAATGAAAGCCTTCAAATCCCTCTAATGTTTTTGCCACCTTTCTGCAAACAGTCCCCAAAGTAGTTGGAAGTTCCAAACAACCATCCGGTCTTAAACAGACGAAAGAAATTTCTTTATAATCTGTCGGGACTTCCTCTGTTCTGTCTAAACAATAATATTCGTAGTACACTCTGTTTTTCTCTTTGACCTCTTTGTAGTAGTTCGTGTGATAAAGTTCTCCGTACTGCATTCGATTTTTTAACTGCTCTTTCCGGGCATTACGGAAAATCTCTACCAGTGTATCTCCAAAATCAACAACCCTTACTTTTTTCCGCTTGGTTGGTCCGATGATATATTTGCGCTTTGAGCCATCATATCGGATGCTGCGTCTTATGGTAAGGCATTGTTCTTCCAGATTTACGTCCTGCCATGCCAAACCGCAGGCTTCTCCAATACGAAGCCCGGCATAATAGGCTATCTGGATTGGAAGTATTGCGGCTGGGTTCTTTTTTTGCAGATAAGCAAGCAATCTTTCATAATCTTCTCGTGAAATTGGTTGGACATTTCCGTCCATATCCTCATCGGAAAACAAATCCACTTCATCCGTCTGATACCGCAGTTTAATATACTGCATGGGATTGAACGTAATATACTGCTTTGGAAATACTGCAAAACGGAAGGACTGCTGCATGACTGCGGAAAAAGAATGGATATAATCTTTGCTGTAACCCTTTCTCTCTTTTCCGTCGGGATGAACTCCCCCGAAGGAAAGCAAATCGAAGAAGGATTGCAAATGTTCAGAGGTTACATTTTTCAGTTTCCGTTCTGCCAATGGGTGTTTCTTGATATTTCGGATTGTTCCGAGGTAATTCTCCACCGTACCATTGCTGAGCGTACCTGTTTTTAATTCCTCCTCTGCCCACACATCCAAAAGCTGTCCGACTGTGAGATTTTCCGCTTTGGCAACAAATTTCTTTTTCTCATAATCATCCATTGCCTGACGGAGCAGCTTTTCAGTTTCACTTTTGCTTTCTGTTCCAACGCATTCTTTCTGAACAAGATTGCCGCTTGCGTCCTCTACATAGAAGCGGTAGTACCATTTCTTTCCTTTTTTCTAACAGATCCTTTTGCCATAATCGTATGTCTCCTTTCGATATCAGACAATCGGAACTGATGAAATGCTTCTTGCGTGTAAGTATATCACAACTCCGGTTGTCTTACTATACCGATTCGGAATCTTCGTATAAGACTTCTGATAAAAGATTTGCAAGCCTTTGTTCTGCTGTTTTTGGTTTCTTGGAATAGAGCCTTACAACGTCTGCCATCTCATTAAAAGCATTGATGGTGTGAGTGATTTCCCTTAAGAACATAATCTCATTATATTCATCATTCGATTCAAACCCTATTGTTTTTGGCAATATCCGTCTGACCAGCATTCCCCTTGAAGTTTTTGCAGGCGAACTGGAAGGAATCCAAAAACAGACCATATTGTTTTAACATCAGCAGTAATAAATCTTTTGAAAAAGCATCTTCTTCTTTGGTAAGGGCAAGCGGTAACTGTTCCAGAATATCTCCCATCGCATCACGAATCTGTAACTCTCTCTTATCCGTAATGTCGGTTTCATATTCATCTGTTTCCCCTTTGAGCCATTCCACAGATACATGGAGTGCTTCCGAAAGACCTTCCAGCACCATTTTTTTCGTATTGTCAATCGAACCATTCTCATAACGCAGGATTGTAGAAGCGGTAACACCCATCTTTTCTGCGACATAAGGCTGTGTCAGATTCAATTCCAGACGGCGCTGTTTTACTCTGCTGCCTATCAGCTTGCGTAGTTCTTTATCTTTCATGCTGACTGCCTCCTTTTTCGGTATGTATGAATTATAGCATTGTTTTTCTGTAATTGCAATATGCAACTTAAAAATTATTTTTAATATTTCGTAACGCTTGACAAAAAGATATGAAAAGGATATACTTACATCACAAGAATTGCATAATGCAATTTATAAGGAGGTGATTATATGACGCAAAGAAAAATTGCATTATCCATCGAAGAAGCTGCTGACTATACGGGAATCGGCAGAAACACCTTAAGACAGCTTGTAGAATGGAAGAAACTTCCAGTATTAAAGGTTGGTCGCAAAGTCCTGATTAAAACCGATATTCTGGAAATGTTTATGGAAGCGAATGAAGGTCGTGATTTGAGGGATAGAGGAAATGTAAAAGCCGTAACAAGAACTGCGGCAAATTAAAAAGGCGGCTTCCAAAGAAACCGCCAAAGGTTCTATCAGACCGAAGCCATGATATACCTACACGCAAGAGGATTATACCATGTGCTTCTTCTGATACGCAACCGAGAACTTATGTTTGTAAAAGAAAGGGGAATGTAATCATGGCAAAATCAACAAAAAGTTATGAAGAACGAATGCTTGAAATGGAAAAGAAGGAACAGGAAAGCCTTGAAAAAGCAAAACGATATGCAGCACAGAAGAAAGAACTTCTGAAACGAAAGAAAGCCGAAGAAAGTAAAAAACGAACCCATAGGCTCTGTCAGGTTGGCGGTGCGGTGGAATCCGTTCTCGGTGCGCCTATCGAGGAAGAGGACATCCCAAAGCTGATTGGTTTTCTGAAAAAGCAGGAAGCCAATGGGAAATTTTTTTCAAAGGCAATGCAGAAAGAAACACATACCGATATGGAGGAAGTGTAATGGCGGGGGGGGATGAGTTTTTCATTCCCTTCATTGCTTTTTCATGAAGGGCGCACTTATGGACAACCAGAGGTCGTCCCAATAAGTTTGCCACAAGTGGCAACC
>ENA-OQJK01000030-OQJK01000030.1-human-gut-metagenome-genome-assembly--contig:-NODE-30-length-34814-cov-4.054660_pt1 | contig 34814 bp, 36 predicted proteins | sample MGYA00242605_ERZ504771 | MGnify/ENA primary metagenome ERZ504771 (study PRJEB26092, sample SAMD00036353) | human gut metagenome | host: Homo sapiens | study: EMG produced TPA metagenomics assembly of... | reverse complement strand
CTTTTGAATAAATATTGCTTAACAGAAATATTATATTCCTGTTCCCTGCAGATAACAATCCCCAAAAATCTCTGGCAGGGATTGCTATAGTAATGAATATTTATAGTATATTATGATTAGATCGTCAGAAGGGTAATTTAATAACCAAGTATACTGTATTTAGTATATCGCTTCGCATATTACAACGATATATTGTGATTAAAATCGGTAAAAAGGGCTTTTGACGCTTAAATCATATTATATATGTTTATCCAAGAGCTACATCCAGAATCATCATCAGGGAAAAGCCTACAGCGAAGAAAAGGGTTCCAATGTTGGAGTGTTCTCCGGCAGACATTTCAGGTATAAGCTCTTCTACCACTACATAAAGCATAGCTCCGGCAGCGAAGCTTAAAAGATATGGAAGTGCCGGGACAATGAGGCCGGCAGCCAGGATTGTGAGGACTGCACCGACAGGTTCTACGATTCCGGACAGGACTCCTCCTGCAAAGGCTTTGGTTTTTCCCATTCCCTCAGAACGCAGGGGCATAGAAATAATGGCTCCCTCGGGAAAGTTTTGAATGGCAATCCCGATAGAAAGAGCCATGGCTCCCATTATAGTGATCTGGGCGTGACCTGTTAAATAGCCTGCGTATACGACTCCTACTGCCATTCCCTCCGGAATATTATGCAGAGTTACTGCAAGAACCAGCATGGTAGTTCTCTGAAGTTTGCTCTTCGGACCTTCTGCCTTGTTACTGTTCTGGTGAAGATGCGGGATCATGTGATCCAGCAAGAGCAAAAAAAAGCACCCCTATCCAAAATCCCACTGCTGCCGGTACAAATGAAAGCTTCCCCAGTCCGGAAGACTGTTCAATTGCCGGGATCAGCAGACTCCATATGGAAGCTGCAACCATAACTCCTGCTGCAAAGCCGGTAAGTGCCCTTTGAATCTGTTCATTCAGATTCTTCTTCATGAAAAATACGCAGGCGGCTCCTGCAGAAGTTCCAAGAAAAGGAATCAAAATTCCATAAAATACATTTATATCCATCAATTTATTCCTCCTGTTTTTATTTGTATGCAAATAAAAGAAATAGGTTCTTGTTATTTGTTTGATTTGGTTAGTCTACTCTAACTCTATTCAGTATATCAGATTTTTTGACAAATAAAAAGAGAATACAAAATTTTTTGTTATTTTGTATTCTCTACATTAGAGTGTGTTCGAAAAAGCTTTCTGCAAAATATACTGCAAAGTGGGGCGTGCAGATTGCGGAAATGTTTTTCAAAACACGTTACATAGTGCAACAGAAATAAATATTCTCATGTAAACTGCATTTTGGATTAAATCCTGCGTGGCAGTAAGGGCAGTTGCCTTTTTTGTATTCCTGAAGTGTAAGTTTCCTGCCACAGTTTCCGCATAAAACAGGATAAACTTCTTCCGGTGTTGTTGCAACAAATGAATGGTCTTCCAGTTCATCGTGACAGGAATAGCATGCATAATATTTCCTGCATTTCGCACAGAGCAATGCGGCTATGTCAAGCTGTGTGTGATAATGTGTACACCGTCCTGCTTTATCAAGCCCGATTCCATGAATCTTTATTTTTTCCTGCTTTACCTGAGTATCTTTCGGCAGGCTACTTTTTAGCCTGTTACTGTTCTCAGCGGTTTCCTGCATTGTTAATTCCTTTTCTGATGGGAATTGCGATCAGGACTGCCAGAACTGTGATCACAATGTCCTTTGGAATAAATGCTGTTAAGGAGTATACTGCAATTGCCGGGATACTCATGGAACCTCCCACAAAGTGCCACTGCAGACCACCGATTGTCTCAACGATCAGAAGTCCGATCAGTGCAAATCCGATTGAGATTGCAAGGTTCTTTGTCTTGTTCTCTGTTTTCGGACGGATTCCGCAAAGCCAGGTCATGATCGGCCATGCCCAGATGTATCCTCCGGTAACTCCTACAATGCTGCTGATTCCGCCTGAGAAGTTAGCAAAGATCGGAAGACCGATGGCTCCTAACAAAACGTAAACCAGTGTTGCTGTAGTTCCAAGTCTGGAACCAAGCACTGCTCCTACAAGTGCTACACCAAATACCTGAATGGTGATCGGTACACCGGTAGGCATTGGCAGTGAAATCTGTGATATTACTGCAAGAACTGCTGCAAACATACCAACCAGTACCATTTCTCTGGTTGTAAATTTTCTCTCTGCAGCAGGGCTTTTTGCATATGACTGACTCATAATAAGACTCTCCTCTTTCCCTGTTGATGATTGATTTTTGACCTTCTTTTTATATCATAAGCGGGGAGGATTGTCAACTCATTTTCTTGTGTTTGGTTTACATTTGTTTCCGATAAGTATCGGGTGACACGTCTGTATAGCGTTTAAACACTCTGGAGAAATAAGTGCTGTTTTCGAATCCAAGAAGTTCTGAGACTTCATAGACCATTTTTCCATCCTGAAGCATTTGTCTGGCCAGTTCTATTTTTCGGAGGTTTACATATTCTATGAAATTATAACCGATTCTTTTTTGAACATGGTGCTGAGATAAGCTGAGGAAACTCCTGTTTCAGCAGCTGCATCTGACAGATGGATTGGTTCCGTGATATGCGCTTCTATATATTTTACTACTTTCTGCAGGATTTCAGATCTACTGCATTTGTAGGCAATCCAGAATTTTTCCATAAAAATATCATTAAATTTCAGAAACCATTTTTCTATTTCCCTGAGGCTTTCCATCATCATGATTTTCTGATAATGACAATTATCACCATCCAACTCTATTTCTTCCAGTGCGCCGTCCAATGACTGTGCAACCAGGGAATAAATTCCCAAAATATCCATAAAATTTCTTCTCAGCACATTGATACTGACATAAGGCTCCTGTCGGATCAGTCCGAAGATTCCATACAGCTCCTGTTCAACTTTTTCTCTGTCAAAACTTCGAATCTTCTCTTTTAGGGAATCCAGATATCCATGCATTCCTCGTGGACTATGACCTTCTGTTTCAATCTTCTTCTGAAAAAACACCAGTTTCTCTTCTTTATCATAATAACTGAAAAGCTGTATCTGCTCGGCCATCGCAGCAGCCCGAACAAGATCCGCAGTTTTTTCCATGCAACCTTCAAAGATTCCCATGTACAGTTCTCTGCCTGTTTTCCGCTCTGCCCTTTTCTTTAATTCCATATAAACAGATCTTTCCGGTTTTTCTTTCAGCAGGAAATATCCATACTGATTTCCCTTCTGAATCTGCAGGCCTTCCCTGAGTTCGGTTTCTGCCCATTTATGGATCATTTCCATAACCCCGGACAACTCTTCTGTATCTTTCGCCAGTATACAGATTAATGTCTGATAATTACAGGTACCTGCAAAAATATCTCTGCTGTCTCTCATAATCTCTTCATAACGGATCTCACGTATTCCCTGCATATGCACCTTATTTCTTTCTTCTGTTTCTCCCAGACACTTTTCCAGAATACTTTCCAGTTCATCAGAACTCAGATTCAGTTTTCGCAGATAATCATACGCCCCCAACTTCATTGCCTTCTTTACAACATCGAATTCTTCCTGGCAGCTTACCACGATTACTCTGGTTTGCATTTCTTCTTTCTTCAAAAATTCCAGAATTTCTAGCCCGCTGACTCTGGGGATATTCAGATCAAGAAGAATGATATCCGGACGGCTGTTCCGGATCATTTCCAATGCTTCTTCTCCATCTGTTGCATCCGGCAGCAGTTCCAGATCCAGTTTCTTCCAGTCTACAAGCTGACGCAGTCCAAGTCTTGCCAGAATTTCATCCTCTACGATCAATACCTTTTTCATAGAATGTTCTTCCCTTCATCCGGATAATAATTGCTATCTTTTTATCCTATTTTATCACCTTTCTTCTGATTCTGTAATTTTTTTTGGAAGACGAACCCATATTTCGAAACCATTTCTGACCTTTTCATTATAGATCAGTCCATAAGATTCGCCGTACAACAGCTTCAGTCTGGAATTTACATTGTAAAGCCCGATCCCCGTCACAGCTCTCTGGTTCTTCTCTCCCTTCAGAAGATCTTCAATCTTCTTTTTATCCGCAGAATTTCCATTATTGAATACAGATATGACAAAATCATTCTCATACTCTATTGCAGAGACTATAATCTGCCCTGCTGTCACACCTTTTACTCCGTGCAGAATCGCATTTTCTACAATCGGCTGCATGGTAAATGCAGGGATTTCATAATAGAATAGTTCTGTTGGAATTACATTATAATACTGAAACGAACTTCCAAACCGCATCTGCATGATATCTACATATGCTTTCAGAAGTGCCGTTTCCTGTCCCACAGTAGTCATGCCGTTTTTGTTACTGTAAACTGCATGCAAAATATCTCCCAGTGCTTCCAGTGCTTTCTCCGTGTTTTCATTCCCCCCTGCACGGTCCTGTCCTTCTTTTATGGCCATGATCCTTATGGAATTAACCGTGTTAAAGATAAAATGAGGGGAAATCTGCGACATGAGCATCTCATAATGGGCTTTTTCTTTTAATCTGCTCTCTCTTTCTACTTTTTCCAGAAGCTCTTCGATCTTTTTCCCAGCCTGGTTATAGCAGGATACAAATTTGCTCATCTCCTTGAAAGAACCTCTGGGTTCCTCCAGAACTGCCATTCCATTGGGAGCTTTTTCCAGAGTCTGTGCCACTTCAACCAAAGGTTTGGCGATTCTTTTAGAAAAATATAACATGGTGCAGACAGTGAATCCAATCACCAGAAGTAACATTTCCAGAATTCTCTGGAGAATCTTTCTGTTTTCTTTTAGGAAAATTTCCTGGGGAACAAGGTAGACCAGTTTATTGGAATCATTCTCCAGTTCGCCTTCCATATAATAAAAATCATCTTTCAGATTACCTGTCGTAATTTCATTCTCAGAAATCTCCTTTACAGTTTCCTGTTCTCTCAGTTCTTTCAGCTGTTTCTGATATTTCTCATTATACTCCATCAATATATCATTGTTTCTGTCCAGGATATAAAGGGCACCGCCTTCCTCTGTCACCATACCTGCTGCCAGTTTTCCCCAGATTTTTTTCTCAGAAAGCCGAATCAGCATGACTCCCAGATTTTTGCCGGAATAATCTAGAATTTCCCGTCCCATATAAAAATATTTCTGTATATTGTCATGTATTGTCATTTCCTGGAACATGGTTTCTATGCCTGTACTGTAAGTTGTCTTTCTTCCATTTTCCAAAATCTCCTGATACCACTGTTCCTTCTCATAATTCGTTTCTGTTCTGCTTAATGTGTAAGAACCAATTATATATCCTTTTTTCGTAAGTATAGCTACTTTTCCGCCAACGGCATTTAAGACGGAGCTCTCTACATCCGAAATATCATTAGAAAGTTCTCTTTTCGCCTGATAGATCTCGTAGGAATCCCCGTCTTGCTCTAAAATTCGCAGGTTCTTCAGTGTATTTTTATTTGTCATCAACATGCTTGTAGCATAATTGGTCACTTCAATCATCTGATCTGTGTTATCCCTGATCTGGGATAGCAAATCTGTCTCATTGTTAATCTTATTTTCCGTGGTAACTTTCTGAAGATAGAAATTCAGAAGCATCAAAGCCAGGCACAACGGCAGCACCACAAAAAGTCCCATATAAAATGTGAGCTGCCTTCTTATGCTCTGGTTACCCGGATTTTTACGTTTGAAACTCATACGCAAATTTCCTCTTTCTACATCTGACCTGTATTTATCCTTTCACTGCACCGGCCGAAAGTCCCTGTACCAGATTCTTCTGCACCAATGCAAAGAAAATCAGAATTGGTATCAGACTAATCACCACTGCTGACATCAGCAGTCCCCAATCTACAGAATACTGTCCTACAAAGTCCTGCATACCAACCTGAATGGTTTTCTTTAAAGTTGTATTAATAAAAATAGAAGCATACATATATTCATCCCAGGATGTCATAAAACAGAACAAGGCTGTAACAAAAAGTACCCGGCTTAGCCACATGAATAATCACATGGAAAAAAGATTTCAACCTGCTACAGCCATCAATCCTGGCAGCTTCCTCCAACTCCCATGGGATGGAAATAAAAAATGCACAGGTATTCCATATGGCAAAAGGCAGGGTAAAAGAGCAGTACATCAGAATCAGTCCTATATAACTGTCAATCAGGTTCAACTGTTTCATAATAATATAGTAAGGAATACACAACAGGATTCCCGGAAACATTCTTGTCATAAGAACCGCCATCTTAATTTTCCCGGCACCTACGATTCTATATCTGGTAAGTCCATATGCTGCCATTACTGATAATATCATACAAATCAGTGTTGTGACCAGTGTAATGAAAATACTGTTCATAAAATATCTTACGAAATTCGACTGAAACAGTACCTGTCTGAAATTGTCAAATGTGATATGAGTCGGTATGATCTGAGATAGATCATATATCTGTTCCTTTGTTTTCAGGGCAGTCAATACCACATAGATAAACGGGGTCACTGCAAGAAAAACCATGACTATTGTGAATATATAGGCTACCACATGCCTTATAGCTTCATTTCGTTGTTTTGTATGCATATAGTTTCCTCCTCCCTATTCTTTCTCACTTACCATCTTCAGGTAAACTCCAGAGAAAACAGCCATAAATATAAACAATACCACGGATGCAGCTGCTGCAGTTCCAAAATTATGGTCAATAAATGCTCTTCTGTATGCATAGGTATAAATAATCTCTGTGCTGTACAGCGGGCCACCTTTGGTCATCAGCCAGATGGTGTTAAAACAGGACACAATACCGATCAGATTCAGAATGGTTGAAATAGCCAGAGGCTCTTTGATAATCGGAAGTGTGATTTTCCAAAAACACTGCCAACGACTGGCACCATCTATTTCCGCACTCTCATACACATCCCCGGAAATTCCCTGCAGTGCTGCCAGAATAAAGATCATCTGAAAAGGAATTCCCTTCCATATTGCTACCAGAACCACACACCAGAACGCTGATCCCACATTTCCAAGCCAGGATACAGATTCTGTAATCATTCCCAGCTTCACTGCCAGTATATTAATGATACCTACATTTGCATTGAATAAAAAAGTAAAGGTCATAGCTGCTATGGCATGGGGAACTGCCCATGGAACCAGAATCAGCGTTCTATATACAGATCTTCCTTTCAGTTTCTGGTTCAGTGCAAGTGCAAGAAGCATGGCTGCCACAAGCTGTACCACAAGATTCACCACCGTCCACTTCACTGTATTTCCAATAGACTGTAGGAACACTTTGTCTTTAAAAATATCAATATAATTCTGTAAACCTGCAAAGGTATTAAATGTAGGATCATTTGAGCGTACAAGGTTATAATTTAAGAAACTCAGATAAATACCTCTGAAAAGAGGATACACAGAAAGTGCCAGTACCGCAATTACTGCTGGTGCCATCAAAAGATATCCTGGAAGATTTTTTTTCAGTTCCAGGCCTTCTTTTCTACGTATTTTGGACATGATCTTCCTCCCTTCTCAATGAAGAAGCGCTGCCGCCATTTCACGCCAGCGCCTCTGTTATTATTTCATGTTTGTTTCCCGGATATTTTTACTGATAATTAGATGCAATGTTTTCATTGAGCTTCTGGGTAAGAGAAGTCAGCGCATCTTCAGCTGATGACTGTCCGTAGTCTACTTCCAGGATGGCATTGGTGATCAGTTCATCGATGGATTTCTCATTGATAACAGCAGGTCTTGCTTCTGTATACGGAAATTCTTCTGTAAAGACTTTCAGTTTGTCATTTCCTTCCAGTGCTTTGTCATAGTCGAAGTCTTTACGTGCTGAAATCTTTCCTTCTACGCCAAGAAGAGCATCTCCTTTTTCTGAATTCAGATACTGAATCAGGTCATAAGCAAGTTCCGGATCTTTGCAGTTGGTATTAATATTCCAGGTCCATCCTCCCAGTACAGTTGCTTCTGTTTTTCCTTTTACCATCGGAGCAATGCCGTAATCCAAATCCGGATTAATATTTTCTACTTCGCTGGAGCACCAGTCTCCGCCCAACAGGAAGGTTGCTTCTCCATTTGCAAAACTTTCATATACTTTGTCCCATGTAGTTGCTTCTTTAAAAGACTCTACCAAACCGCCTTTGGAGATCAGATCACAAATATAATTCCATGCCTCTTTTCCCTCCTCATTGTCGATCACTACCTGCGGGATATCTCCACTTGTATCAATGACTGGGCATTCATTCTGATAGAAAAATGAATAAAAAGCATATGCACTCTGATAAGTAATAATACCGCCATATCCGGCTTCTTTTGCTTTATCTACTGCATCAGAAAGTTCTTCCCATGTTGTAGGAACATCGATTCCCAGTTCCTCCAGACGTTCTTTATTATAATAGAGACCCGTACAGTCCATATACCATGGCACGGAATAATATTTACCCTCAAATTTGCCGGAATTGAGTGGTCCTTCCTGATACTGCGCAGTAAGCTCATCGGCTGTGGTAATATCTTCCAGTGGATACAGAAGTCCCATTGCTGCAAGGTCAATGGCATGTCCGGAATTGTCCATCACTACAATGTCTGCTCCGCCTCCTGCCAGAGCTGCTGTCTGGAAAGATTCCTTAATATCCTGCTGGGAAGCTCCCTGCAATGTGATCTCCACCCCTGGATTCTCTTCTTCATATTGTTTGATCACTTTCGCAAGCTCTTTCCCTTTTGCTTCTGTCTCATCGATCCAGTTATTTAACATCAGAAGTGTCAGTTCTCCTTCTTTCTGATCTGAAGTATCGGATGCAGCCCACACACCTGTCTGTGCGCCCAAAGTCAAAGCCCCTGCCAACATAACAGCTAATGCTCTTTTCTTCATTATATAGTTCCTCCTTCTCATCTTCTCTCTTAATCTCTATGTTACTGATCTGCTTTCCAATCGATTGTTCTGCTATGCACTTATTAAAACATGAAATCCCTGATTTTTGAATAACGATATTATTCTTTCTTTTTCCATCTTTTCTAAAAAAAGTAGAGCTTTCCGGAACTGGTATTATTTTTATCTTTTTGGGGTCAAACATCTAAATTATCTTTATTCTCATTTCTCTTCTCATCACGTATAATCACAAGCATAAAAGACAGATGCAGGATTCCTGACATCCTGTGGATTTTATTCCTAACTAACTTTTTACTATTTTTTCTACTATTTTTAAGGAGGGTTTTCCATCATGAAAAAACTGAATGTTGCTTTAGTAGGCTTAAGCTTCGGGCTTGAATTCGTTGCTATCTACTGTAAACATCCTGATATTGATAAGGTGTATATCGTAGATAAAAATGAGAAACTTCTGAATATTGCAAAAGAACGATACAGCATTCCTGATGAACGCTGTTTCACAGATCTGCAGGATGTACTGGATATTCCTGAAATTGATGCAGTTCATCTTGTAACACCGCCAGCAACACATGCTCCGTTTTCTGTACGCGTCTTAAATGCAGGTAAACATTGTGGCTGTACAATTCCTATGGGAATGAGCATCCAGGAATTAAATGACATCATTGCAGCCCGCAAGGCCTCCGGCAAAAATTATATGTTTATGGAAACAACGATTTTCCAGAGAGAGTTCCTCTATATCCAAGAACTTTATAAGAAGGGTGAACTTGGACGTCTCCAGTACATGACCTGTGCACATTATCAGGATATGGAAGGATGGCCGGAATACTGGGAAGGCTTCCCGCCACTGATGCATCCGACACATGCAGTTGCTCCTTGTCTGATGCTCGCAGGCCATCTTCCAGACAAGGTTTACGCAAGAGGTTCCGGAAAAATCCGCAAAGAACTGGCTGACAAATACGGCTGCCCGTTTGCATTCGAATCCGCATTTATTTCTCTTCAGGATAGCGATGTAACTATTGAAATGGAACGTTTCCTCTACGGTGTAGCCAGAAGCTATTCCGAATGCTTCCGAGTATACGGTGAAAACGAGAGCTTCGAATGGCAGCAGCTTGCTGATGAAGATCCTGTTCTCTTTACCCGTACAGGAGAACTGGAGAAAGTGGACATTCTGGATGAAGACAGCGAAAAATCCAGTCGTGGATCAGAGATTGTGGAAAAAAGAATCCAGATCCCGGATTATGCACACCTTCTTCCGAAGGAAATCGCATCCTTCACCACCAACACAGTATATAACAATGAGAACACCCATCTCTCCTTTACCCAGGGTGGGGGTCACGGTGGTTCCCATCCACACCTTGTACATGAATTCATTCGTTCCATTCTGGAAGAACGTAAACCTGCTATTGACGACATCATGGGTGCTTACTGGACAGGTACAGGAATCTGTGCGCACGAATCCGCTATGAAGGGTGGAGAAGTTATTACAATTCCTCGTTTCGAATAACCTATATCATTTAACTTTATATCATAAATACATCAGAGAGTGTGTAGAAATTTTCCAATCTACACACTCTCTGATATTTTTCATCTATTTACAGCAAATCATATATAATGTTATTATTTCACTATCTTCTCAATGATGCACTGATGCTCTTTATCCTTTTTGGAATAGTTAATCCCTGCCAAAAGAATATTTCCTGCATATTTCTCCAGACTTTTACAATATTGCTTCTGTTTAATCTGAGAAATAGCTCCTTTGGCACTTTTATCCCATTTTAATTCCACTACCAGAGCAGGTTTATCAGGAAATTTTTTTTCTCGGAATAAAGACCATATCCGCAAATCCCTTTCCTGTTGGCAGTTCACGATATACGCTATAATAGTTTCTAGCCGCATACAGAGCCAGTGAAATAGTATAACTTAATGCATTTTCATCATTATACTGAAGATGCGAGGTCTCAAAGTGTGCTCTTTGCATTCCCTGTGCAACCATCTGCTCATTCTGATTCCAGATTGCATTCAGGACATCTGCCGAATTTTTTAAAGCTTTTGACACTTCACCCCAGTCTGATACAGAAACAGCATTTGCATACTCATTCCGGATTTCATTATTAGGAATATACACACAATGTTCTGTAGAATCATATGTCAGATATCCCAGATGGATCAATAAGGTCAAAACATCATTCTCATCCCGGAATGTCGTCATATCATTTGTAAAATTTCCGGTATTAACAGGAATATGCTCTCCTGCCAGCATACAGAGAATATCATCCTTTAACCCCTCAAAATTCATATCTATATAAGTCTGCAGTGCTTCAAAAGATTCTGTCATATTCCAGTAGTTTCTGATAGAACCAAAGAGCATGCCGTTTACCACAGACCTTGGATTACAAACCGGCTCACAGTTTTCAAACCTGTACCCGTCATACCATTCTCTGATTTCCCTCATATCCATATGATATTTCTCACATAATTCTCTGACTTCTGTCTCTGTAAAACCCACAAACTTCGCCAGAGGTCCTGCATAAATCATAGAAAATTCATCAAACATATTCAGGGCAGAATGTGTTCCATATTTCTTTACCGGCAGGATTCCTGTCATATAAGCAAGATGAATATAAGATTTATCCTTAAGAAAATCCCGCAGAAAATCAAGATACTGCTCCTGTGCTTCTTTATCTGACTTGTATTCTCTGAAAATACAATCCCACTCATCTATAATAATCACAAACGGACATCCTGTCTGCTGATATACATCCTGCATACTTTCAGCAAGATCTTCTTCATCAAAATAGTCCACATCAGGATATTCCTGTTTCAGGTCACGCATCAGAATCCGGTTTAATCGCAGGACCATTTTCTCTACTGTCTTACTGCGGCTTAGGAATTCCTGCATATTTATAAAGAAAACATTGTATTTGTTCAGATATTTTGAAAAAGATGAATCTTCTTTTATCTTAAGTCCGTCAAATAATTTTTCAGACTGACATCCTCTGCTGTAATATGCAGCCAGCATATTTGCAGTCACAGACTTTCCGAAACGTCTTGGTCTGCTTACACAGACATTTTGCTGCATGGTGTTAAAAACACGATTGGTATATTGTATCAGTTCTGTTTTGTCCACATAAATCTCAGAATTGATTGCTTTATAAAATTTATCATTGCCGGGATTTAAATACACACCCATTTCACACACCTGCTTTCCTGACAGATATTTTAATTTACCGTAACTATAAAAGTTCCGTCCAACTACCGTACTGTCTTTCAACTGATATTCCTGTAAATTTGTACTTTCCTTTTCCATATCCCGAAACCGGCTCCAGTATTTTCCTTTTAACTAATTCTTTAATAAGCATAGAAGCGCGTGTAGGCTTCAGACCAGTAGCATGTTGTACATCTTCTCTTCCAAATGCCACTTTATCACTTAACGCATCATACATTTTCTGAATATGGTTTATTGTTTTTTCCAGGAAACCATGAATTTCATCTGAATACTTGTCATGCACGTCAATATTCACTTTTTCTGTTACAATATTCGCTTTTTCCCTCTTAATATTCACTTTGCTCGTTTCAATGTTCACTTCTTCTGTTTTCAGACTCTCATTTAGAAGATTTATAAATTCTTTATTAATGTGCATCATGCGATTATGAAGAGGATTTTTTTCATTCAGCAATAAATTTCGCAAAAATACTTCCAGATATTCAGTTGTCTCATGGATTCCATTCTTTAAGTCATTATAGTTTGCACGAACCAGAGCATTTCGAAAATACCAGGCATTCTCTGCGAATATATCATTTGTGGCATCAAATCCCAGTGTTCTGAGATATTTAATAAAAAAAACTGCCGTAGTTCTGGTATTTCCTTCGCCAAACACATGTATCTGCCACAGATTTGCCACAAAAACTGCCAGATGATGTATCATTTCTTCTATAGATAAACCCTTATAGCTGTACTTTTTTTCCTGCGTAAAATCATATTCTAATGTCTCTCTAAGTTCTGATGCACTTCCATAAAGAACGGAAGCTCCATCTAATACCCATTCTTTTTTTGTAATGTTATAATCCCTGATTTTTCCGGCATGCGAATAAATTCCTGTAAATAGTTTCTTATGAATTGCCAGATATTCTGTAGGCGTAAAACTAAATGCATTTTCTGATAATAGTGCTGCAATTCTGGCTGAAACTTTATCCGCTTCTTCAGTTCTGTCTCCTGGCTTTGGCTTTTCTCGTCTTTCCTCATAATAAGAATCTACCAGATATTGAGCTTCTTCTATCGTAATTTTTCCCTCAATATTCAGAACAGCTGTATCAACCAGATACTGCGACGGCTTTAATCCATCAACAGCCTGTAAACCAATGGCAGTATTCCATACATATCCCTTTTCCCGCCTGCCTGGCTCTGCCTGTATAAGATATTCTCTGAAAGGATCTGTTTTCATTGATTATCACGCCTTTTTTTCTATTTTATCATTCTTAATAGTTTCACTCTCTGTGTCCTAGCTCCCAGAATGCCACTGCACTTGCTGCTGCCACATTCAATGAATCTACTCCGTGGGACATTGGTATCTTTACTGTATAATCGCAGTCTGCGATGGTCTGTGATGCAAGGCCGTCACCTTCTGTTCCGAGAATGACTGCCAGTTTTTCTTCTGAACGGAGTGCTTTGTCATCAATTCCTACGGAATCGTCACGCAGAGCCATTGCAGCTGTTTTAAATCCCAGATTTTGCAGAATCTGCATTCCATCCTGCGGCCATACAGTTTTTTTATCAAAGTATGTCCAGGGAATCTGGAATACAGTTCCCATGCTGACTCTGGCTGCACGTCGGTAAAGCGGATCACTGCATCCGCCGGTCAGAAGTACTGCATCCATATGGAGAGCTGCAGCTGAGCGAAAAATAGCTCCGATATTTGTAGGGTTTACAACATTCTCAAGAACTGCTATGCGGCTGGCATTTCTGCAGATTTCCTCTACGAGTGGGAGTGGATTTCTGCGCATTGCGCAGAGCATTCCTCGAGTAAGGGCAAATCCGGTCAGTTTGACCAGAAGTTCATATTCCGCAGTATAAACCGGCACATCCGGATATTGTTTCAGGATTTCCTGTGCCTCTCCTTCCAGATCTTTATGCTCCACCAGAAAAGAAATTGGCTGATATCCTGCATTCAGGGCACGTTCAATCACTTTCGGACTTTCCGCAATGAAAATTCCCGGTTCCGGTTCATAGTATCGTAAAAGCTGCACTTCAGATGTTCTGGCATATACATCCAGTTCCGGCGCAGCAAAATCTTTTATTTCATTCCACATAATAAAACCTCCAAACCGAATAGCCTTCACCACTGAATAGCTTCTATACAATTCAGTATTTTTTCTTTATTTTTAGAATGTAAATATGTTTTATTTATAGCAGATTTTCTATACTGCAAATAAGAATTTTTTGTTTTTTCTATAAGTAAGTTTGTAAAAAATCTTTCCCAGCTGAAATATTTCTTACTGTCAATAAACAGCTCCGGAGTTTCTAATATCTTACGAATTTCTCTGTCATCAATCAAACCTGATTTTAATACAATCCATTCAAATGATTCCGGTAAATATAAATGAATATTTTTCTTCTTATGTGAAATTTCATATAAACCATTCATCTCAGGTCCGATTGCTGCTCCATCGGCAATCACACACACTTCTCTGTTTTTCACATTTTTTATCTTTGAAAAAATATTCGACTTCCCACCTGCACTTTCACACTCAAGGTTCCTTTCATCCGAAACTGCTTTGAAAAATTCATATCCGGAATTGGAATCTTCTACAATAAACAACTCGGGTTTTATGGGAAGTTCCTGGATATCTGAATATATCCTATACATTTGTTGATATATTTTCTTTGTATTCTGATATCTCCCAGATGCATATAGTCCATATATTTCCTCGACACTATATGGAAGGTTATAAAGATTTTCTCTGGTGATCAATACAAAATAATTGTCTGAGCCACGTACTTCCGCTGCAAATTCTTCCGTATTAATAAATGCATTTTCTTCGTCTATAAAAAATATTGTCCCCGCTGTGTTCTGCAAGATTAATTTCCAGCTGACACCCTCCAGAATTCTGCATGGAACATTTGACAGCACATCCACTCCACTGGATTCACCAAGATTTTCTGCCTGTCGTAACATATTGATCAATGTTGTTTTGCCTGTCGCACTGTCCCCTTGAATAATTGTAATGTTACGTTTTATTTCGAATTCATAATGAAGCTTATTGTTACGTACAATTACTTTATATTTTCCTTTCATTACTTTCACCTATACATATTCAACAGCAATGTCAATAAATTCTTCCATATTATGAACGATCTGATTTTTGTTTAAAATTTTAATCTCGAACTCGTTATCTCCAAAATCCATAATATGGCGTAGATTGACTATCAGTTCTTTTTGTTTTCCAATTTCCAGAATCCATTTTGCACAGTTATTTCCACAAGCAGATGCATTAAATATCCGGCCACTGTCATCAAACGCCATTAAGATTAAGGTTTTTACCCCTCCTGATATTTCTTTTACAGAAATAGGACCTAATACGGGACTTTGAATCAGCCGTTCACTGACTACATCTGACTTGTCTACATCTTTTATCATTTTTACAGACAAGGAATCTGTGATCCATTCATCTTCGTATCTATTATCAAAATAAGTTGGCGGATGGTAAATTGCTTCTTTCATTTCTCCCAGATAAATGTTAAGCATTAGTTTTCCCCCTGATTTGATTTATTTATGGTTTTTATAATACCTTATTCTACCTCTTTTCACAACCCATCAAGACCACATCCCGGCAAATTAATTGTTACTGAATTATAGCAATTCCATACACTGCTGTTTTGACATGTATATGCCGAAATTTCATTGCTTTTGGCATAAGAAAATTTTATAATGAATTGTAACTATAGCAATTCCATAAAAAACTAAGTACTCACTTATTTTTTGTTGAGGGTGAAATATTATGATTTACAGAACTTATTATCTGTCTCCACTTGGAAGAATGCTGCTGGCAGCTGATGATATGGGGCTTGCAGGAGTCTGGTTTGAGGGACAGAAGTATTTTGGAGAATTTCCAGGACACATGGATTTTTCTTTGAAGAAAATGAAAACCATATTTTAAAAGATGCTCTGCGTTGGCTGGATATTTATTTCAGCGGGCAAAAGCCAGATTTCCTGCCGAAGCTTCATCTGATCGGAACAGATTTTCAGAGAGAAGTGTGGGATATTTTACTGGAGATCCCTTATGGTCAGACAGTTACTTACGGCGAGATTGCCCGCAAAATAGCTGATAAACGTGGACTGAAAACCATGTCTGCCCAGGCAGTTGGCGGTGCAGTTGGACATAACCGGGTTTCTGTGATCGTCCCCTGCCACAGAGTTATTGGTTCAGATGGAAGTCTTACCGGTTATGCCGGAGGGATTGAGCGGAAAATCAGACTACTTGATATTGAACAGCCTGATTTTATCCGGACAATTCCTAAATTTTAACCAAATCCCGCTCTCTGCTTTACTTGTTATAAGTTCAGACAACTGCCATCCTTTTTCTTCTGTCTTTATATGCCAGAAACAGAATCGTCAGAAACGTAACTGTCTCCGCTGCAAGAAGAGAGATCCAGATTCCATTTAATCCAAATAATTTCGCAAGTATAACTGCGCAGATAACAATGGCAACAATTCCTCTCAGTAATGAACCGACAATTGCGATTTTCGGTTCATCTACTGCTGAGAAATATGCCACCAGTACAATATTGATTCCTGCCACTATAAATCCAAGGAAATACAGACGCAGTCCTGTGTGTGCATAATTCAATAACTGAACATTATTTTCACTGTTGAAAATGCTGATCAGCGTGTCGGTTGAAGTCCAGATGATCAATTGGGTCAGTGCTTCTACAGCAAGACATACGAGCAGGCTCCATTTCAGAAGTTTTCTTACCTGAGTGGGCTGGCCTTTTCCGTAGCTTTCACTGATCAGGGGCTGTGCTCCCTGGGCCAGACCGTTAAAAATTGCAAATGCCACGATAGAAAGGTTTGCCACAACTCCATAGGCTGCTACCCCCATATTTCCCGCGATTCCCAGGATCAGAAAGTTAAATACAATGGCGATCACACCGGAAGACAGTTCACCGACGAATGCGGAAACTCCTAGCTGACAGCAGGAAATCAGATGTCTGAATGACGGTTTTTTCCAATAGAATCCTACATGGTTTCTGCTGCTTCTGTAGTGTATGGTACAGACGCTCATTGTTACGATCGGACAGATTGCAGTAGCCAGTCCGGCTCCGGAAAATCCCAGACCGACCGGGAACATGAATATATAATCAAATATAATGTTAAAGATACTTCCACTGATGGAACCGATCATTGCAATAGAAGGCGCTCCATCGTTTCTGGCAAATGCAGTAAATGTATAATTTGACATGAAGAATGGTGTTGCGATCAGAATAATTCTCACATAGTTTCGTCCAAGTCCGATCAGTCCGGCATCTGCACCCAACAAAGCCAATGCTTTGTCCGGAATAAAGATTCCGATCAGCATAAATGGAACTGCAGCCAGTATGCTCCAGGTTACTGACTGTACGAAATAATGTTCTGTATTTTTCCTTTTGCCCTGCTTATGGCATACCTGGTAGCGGAACCAATCCCGATCATAGCCCCAATCGCATAGATCAGTCCATAAACCGGCAGGATCAAATTGAGAACTGCCAGTCCGTCAGCACCGGAATATACAGATATAAAGAAAGTATCTGCCAGAACATAAACTGAAATCCCGATCATTCCGGCAACACTCTGGGTTACATATCTGGTGAATCTTTTCAGCATAATACTTCGCTCCTTCGTTATATTGTCAGCATTGTCTTCCTTTCATCTGCAGACTTATCTCACCATTATACCCATATAAAACAAAAATGCAACCACAAAAACTCCAGACATAAAAATCTCCTTAAGCAGGTTTTTTTAATGCTGCTCAAGGAGACTCTGTTGATATTCGCAATTCACTTCACGACACTCTTTATTTTACCCGTTTTTTTTTCAGATCTTCTACAATTTCATTGTAACGTTTTTTATTCAGGCGATAGAAAAACAGTACAATTGCTGTCACTATCCATAAAATTCCCGGAATTGTAGTAAAGGAATGTCTCATAATACTGAGGACAGCCGGATTCTGTACCTGATTTGCCACATATCCATATTTTCCAAGAAGTGCTGCAAGAAGCGCAGTTCCTATTGCCATGCCAATTTTATTTCCCAGTGACACAAATGCATATTGAAAACCATCATTTCTTAATCCCGTTTTCCACTCTCCGTATTCTACGCAGTCAGGAATGATCGCATAAATTGCAGTGTTAAATCCAGAGAAAAAGAACTGTGTAATTCCTGCAAGTGTATAGAACGCTGCAGGTGTTTCTTTTACATTAAAGAAGAACATACAGAGCATGGAAATTCCAGTAAAAAGGGCAAAAATGGATGCAGTTCTTCCTTTATTATTCAATTTTCGGAATACAGGCTGGAAACATGCAGCACCGATAATGGATGGAATGATAATGCACATGGAATATGTAGTATAGTAGGATGCATTTCCCTCTACATAAGTGAAATAGTATAAAACATCTGCATTTCTTCCATAAAGTGTAAATCCGAATAACACCTGTCCGATTAATGCCAGAATATATGGGCGGTTCTGCATCACTGCTCTTAACTGCACTTTTATGGATATTTTTTCTTTTTCCGGCATAATCACCTGCTCTTTTGTTTTTGCAAAACAGAAGAAATGACAGGCTGCAAAAATACATCCGTATATGATTGCTACCAGTAGGTATCCGATTTTAGCACTTTGACTGCCAAGTTTTCCAATCAGTGGAACTGTAATGATATTGATAATTCCAATTGCAACCATTGCAGATACTGAACGTGATGTATTAATCTTTGCACGTTCATCGATATCCTGTGTCATTGCTCCACAAAGGGTGCCATACGGGATATTTACACAAGTATATCCAAGTACCAGCAGACAGTATGTAATTACCATATAGATAACCTTTGATCTGTCCGGCCAGTCCGGATGTGCCCAGAATGTCATAATCAGAAGCACGGCCGTGATCGGAGCTGCAATGAGAAGCCATGGACGATAACGTCCCCATTTTGTTTTGGTTTTATCTGTCAGTCCACCCACGATCGGATCATTGATCGCATCCCAAAATCTCGAAAACAGCATCAGGGCAGAGACTGCTGCCATACTGATTCCGAATACGTCTGTGTAAAAAATCATGAGAAAATTACTGACGAACATCCAGCTGAAATTACATCCTACATCGCCAAATCCATATGCGATTTTACTGATCAACGGAACTTTTACATTTTCGTTTTTATTCTCCATAATTCCTCCTGCCTGCTGCCATCCTCCGTCTTTCCGTTTACTCATGTCTTCTTTACAGCAGTCTTTTTTATTATATCTTTGTCTTACATAATGCTTATGATCAGCAGGGTATTTTATTTTTCCTGCACATTGATAATCACTTTCATTGTAGTCTCACGGTTATCGTCAATGTACTGGTATGCTTTCAGATAATCTTTAAATGCAAACGTCTTAGAGATCAGCGGTCTTAAATGCACTTTTCCTTCATTCACCAGTCTGATTCCGTCTACATAATCATCATGTCTGTACATCATTGTGCTCTTGATATCAAGCTCATGATCATTTGCAACTGCCAAATCGATCTCAGCCATTCCTGCAAAAACTGCAACCAGCACAATCACGCTTCCTTTTCTTGCATATTTGATCGCCTGTCCCATTGTAATGTTATTTCCTGCACAATCATAGATAACATCTGCCTTATCCGGTCCAAAGGCTTCTACCATTGCTTCCCCGAAATTTTTATTTCTTGTGTTGACACATACGTCAATTCCACACTCTTTTGCTTTTTCCAGACGGAGATCACTGACATCTGTGATCATAACTTTAGCTGCTCCCATCCCTTTTGCAGACTGCGCTACCAGATTTCCGATCGGACCGGCTCCTATCACCACAATATTCATTCCTGTTACATCGCCCATCTGTTTAACACCATGAACAGCTACTGCCAGAGGCTCAATCATTGCGCCCTCTTCATAAGACATATCTTCCGGTATCGGTGTTACTTTTGATGCATCAACTGCAAAATATTCGGATGCAGTTCCTGTTGTCTGGAATCCCATTACTTTCAGCTCTTCGCAGAGATTGTATTTTCCGTGACGGCATGGATAACAATGTCCACAATATACCTGTGGCTCAATTGTTACTTTCTGTCCCACATGAAATTCTGTTACTGCATCACCTGTTTTTACCACTTCTCCTGATACTTCATGTCCCTGGGTTACCGGATATTTTGTAAAAGGATGTTTTCCGTGATATACATGGATATCAGAACCACAGATACCAATATTCATAATCTTAACCAAAACCTGGTTGTCTTTAATCTCTGGTACGGGAACCTCTCTGAAAATAATTTCTCCTGGATTTGTCATAACCTGCTGTAACATAATATTTTCCTCCTTATTTGTTGAATGTACTTTGAACCTCTAGTTATTTATTAACTTTTATCAAATGTTTTATTAAAGTAATTACATTATTATTCAAATCGCTAAATTTGTCAATAAACATTTAAAAATATTTCTCATTTCTACCAGTTGCACAAAGTAAAGATTTTATTTTTATGCAGATGTTACTATAACACTCCTCATAATTATCTGCTGAATTCCCGCACAATAACAAAATACCCTGATCACAACCTTTCTTTGTTGTAATCAGGGTATTTTTTATATTCAGATATTTGTTTAATATGGTATATCAGCAGATCATCAGTGATTCAAGAATGCTATCGGCTATATCTTTCCGATAAAATCCTGCAAGAAATGCTTTGCTGCACCTACAGCTGAGGCTTCTTTCTTATAAGAACAGTTTTTCAGATATCTCAGATCATGATCAAATCCATTATACTTCATTACTTTTTCCCCAAGAGGTATCATATAATCTGAGAGATATCCACCCATTTCACCTCCAAGAATGATATCCATATCATATGCCATGCGCAGATTTGAAATCAGAACTGCAAGATAATCAAGATACTCTTCCCATTTTTTCTCTGCCTTTTCATCATTGTTTTGAAGCAGCTGCATAAACTGTTCCACAGAATCCTTTGACTCACCAACAAGTGCGCCTGCAGCGCAATAAGCATCTGCACAACCTGATTTTCCACAATAACACTTGCGGCCCTGAGGTACAAGTATCATATGTCCAAATTCTCCGGCCTTCTGATTTTCTCCGGAAAACAATTTTCCCCCTATGCAGAATGCACCGCCAAGAGTCTGATTCAACGAAAGATAAATTGCATTCTGATAGGTGTTCATATCTTCCGCCATCATTGCTGCATTGGCATCATTTGAAAAATAAACCGGGAAAGAAAATGCCTGTTCCAGGAAACTGAGACTATAGTTTTCAAGTTTCAGTGCGTGGGATTTTATCACCAGTTTCTGCTCCTGATTAATGATTCCCGGAATAGAGATTCCAACACCCAGAAGCTTTTCTTTCTGTTCTGCATCATTCATATGATCCAGAAATTTCGCCGCAAAATCTGCCACCTGACTGCAGTATGACATATCAGATACAAATTTCAGACGGATCCGCTCTGATTTCACAATCTCATACTTCAGATTTACCAGCACCATTCCCAGATGATTTGCAGTGATCACAATTCCCATTGCATAACGATAGGATGGATTGATTCCAATACTTTTAGCCTTTCTTCCTCCTGTGGATTCATATTCTCCAGTTTCTATTATGATACCTTTTTCCAATAAATCTTTTACATTAGACAGAACTGTTGGCATACTCAGATTCAGTTCTTTGGATATTTCCACTTTTGATGTGGATTCTCTATTTATAATATAATTTACGATTTTTGATTTCGTAGCAAATTTCTTTTCCAGTCCGCTCATTCTGTTTCTACCTTCTTTTATTAATGTATTTATAAAAGAATAATACCTGTTATTGTCATATTTGTAAATAGCCATTGTCTCTGCAGAGTATGTTGCTTTTTGCAATTGAGGCAGGGGACTTAACTTATTCAGCTGATTCAGTTAATATATCTACAATAACAGATAAATTGTTACTGTTCACATGCCACTATCCCGCGAGGTGTTTTGGCATGAATATGCCAAAATCCCGAGACATACAAGCCAAAATTCCATTGCCGCAGGCAATCTGGAATGAATTTTGGCTAAGTTACTGTGAACGGAGTGAACAGTAACGATAAATTTATATCATCCTGATGAAATATTATATTTCATTTTTCATGTTAATGATATAAAATTATTGTAACTGTTCAGTACCTTCACAGTTACGAGCCAAAATGCATTAAAAATCACCTGCGGTGATGGCATTTTGGCTTATATGTCTCGGGATTTTGGTACTTACGTGCCAAAACACCTCGCGGGATAGCAGACTACTGAATAGTTACAAATTATTAATGTAAATATCAGGGCATATTCGAATAATCATTTCTAAATTTTTTTAAATATGCTCCGGAAAGGAACTTTTATACTAATGAAAACCAAGATTCAGGATATGACCTCCGGTTCACCGGGACGGTTGATCATTCTTTTTGCAATTCCCCTGATGCTGGGAAATATCTGTCAGCAGCTTTATACAATGGTGGATACCATGGTTGTTGGCCAGGTTGCAGGTGTGGAGGCTCTTGCCGCACTGGGTGCTGTTGACTTTCTGATGTGGGTTGTCACAGGAATATCCACAGGACTCACTCAGGGATTTTCTATTCAACTCTCCCAATATTATGGGGCAAAGGATTTCGAAAATCTGCGTAAATCTCTGGCTCACAGTTACCGGCTGACCGCATTCATCGCAGCCGGAGTATTGATTCTCAGCCAGTCATTTGCCTCGCTGGTATTAACAGGGCTGCATACACCTTCCAATATTATCGGAATGTCCCTGTTATATCTGCGCATCATTTTCTGTGGAATCCCCGCCACAGCAGCCTATAATATGTTTGCCTCTGCCCTAAGGGCTATGGGAAACAGTAAAACACCGCTGACCGCAATGATCATCGCATCTGTGCTGAATGTCTCACTGGACATCCTTTTTGTGGCAGGCTTCGGATGGGGTGTGGCAGGAGCAGCAATCGCAACTGTGATCGCACAGAGCTTCTCCGCTGTTTACTGTTTCCTGATTTTACGCAGAATTGATATCGTTCATCTGACCAGAGCAGATTTTATGCCTGCCTCCGGCATGAATGCCCGCCTGATGAAGCTTGGTATTCCTGTTGTATTTCAGAATATCATCATCGGTGTGGGCGGTCTGGTAGTCCAGTATGTGATCAATGGATACGGTTTCCTTTTTGTTGGCAGGATTTACAGCTACAAACAAGCTTTATGGTCTGCTGGAAATGGCAGCTATTTCCTATGGATATGCCATCGTTACCTATGTGGGTCAGAATCTGGGAGCCGGAAAGATTGACAGGATCAGAAAAGGTGTCCGCAGCAGTATGCTGCTTTCCCTGCTTACCTCACTGATTATTTCTGCCGCCATGTTTTTATTTGGAAAAAATATTCTCTCACTTTTCATCTCAGGTGAACCGCAGCAGACACAGCAGGTACTGGCAATTGCTTTTAAATACCTTTCTATTATGGCTGCCATGCTCTGGGTTTTGTACTTTCTGTACGTGTACAGATCTGCACTTCAGGGGCTGGGAGATACCTTAATGCCTATGGTAAGTGGTATGGCTGAATTTGTCATGCGTATCAGTGCTGCACTGATTCTTCCCCATTTTATCGGACAGGACGGTATTTTCTTTGCAGAGATTGCAGCATGGAGCGGAGCCACTGTGATCTTATGCATCAGCTATTATGTACGGATGCATAAATATCATTAAGAAAAAACAGGCACATAGTCCCGGATATCCGGTATATGTGCCTGTGAAGCGTGTAAAATTATGTAAGATTCTTAATCCATTTATATTTCTTATAATGTTTATAGACCACCGGCAGTTTAATGATCTCGTCCAGATTGAGTACAAAGTAGACAACCATAACCGGCAGTTTCAGGATAAATGCGCAGATGCATCCCAGAGGAACAATGATACACCACAGAGTTACAGAATCACACAGCATTCCAAATTTGGAGTCTCCGCCTGCTGCGAAGATTCCGCCTATTGTCATACAGTTTACTGATTTTCCTGCGATGTAATAGGAAGAGATCAGCAGCATTTTTTGCAGATATCCGCGGGCTGTCGGGGTGAGATCTACCATTTTTGTGATAAATGGGGATAAGGCGATCAGGACAAGGCCTGATACAATTCCTGCAATAATCGCAGTTTTGGTAAGTGTCTCACCTACCTCTTTTGCTTCCTGCAGACGGTCTGCACCAAGACGGTTTCCCACTATGATACTGCCTGCATTTCCAAGTCCGAGGCAGAAGCATACAACAAGATTTTTTGAAATATTTGCTATTCCATTGGCGGCAACTGCATCCGTTCCCAGATGTCCCATAATCACAGAATACATGGAAAAGCCTATTCCCCATGCAAGATTATTGATCAGTAACGGAACAGCTTTCTGCCAGAAACGGCCAAATAACTTTTTCTCACAGCTTCTGAGACTGAATTTTACAGCTCTGATCCTGCACAATACATAACCAACACTCCACAGGAACTGCACAACTGTTGCAAGTACGGTTGCCAGTGCAGCACCTTTAATCCCCATCTTCGGAAAGCCGGACAGTCCGAAAATGAAAACAGCATTCAATGCAATATTGAGAATTACCATAACCCCATTGATCAGAGTACTCATATTTACTGCACCACAGTTCTTCATGATTGCCAGGAAAGTCTGTGCAATTCCCGAAAACACATAGGAAATGCCAATCACCCTTAAATACTCACTTCCCAGAACAATCAGAGTTTCCTCATTTGTCAGGATTCTCATGAGCTGTTCCGGAAAGAAAAGGGTTCCTGCCAGAAATACTACTGCAATACATCCACAAATCTTTGTCACAAGGCTGAACACCTGGGAAATACCTGTGTAATCCCCTTTTCCATAATATTGTGCCACAAACATATTCTCGCCTGCCATAAATGCAAACATAAACAGATTAAATACAAAAGTAACCTGTGTGGCCAGTGATACAGCTGACATGGCATCCTGGCTTAACTTTCCCAGCATGATCGCATCACATGCTCCGACCAGGGCTGTCATGAACTGCTGAAGTGCAATCGGAAGTGCCAGACTGACTATTTCTTTTCGTAAACTTCGTTTACGCTCATCCATTATCTTTTTTTGCTCCTGTATAAAATATTAATGATACTCATCAGTCAATTTTCAGAATCATATTCAGGATTCTTCTTGCGCTGCGACAGATTTCTTCTTCAGTAATAAAACCTTTTTCGTAAGCTTCTTTTATGCGTTCCGGATATCCTGCTGCCATCTTGATATCGTTTCCTGCCTTTGTTTCACGGTAATGCTCTCCGAAGGTCCACCAGTCTGTTGTAACCAGTCCGTCGAATCCCCATTCATCCCGGAGAATACCTGTCAGGAGTTCTTTGTTCTCTGAAGCGTGGATGCCGTTGATCAGGTTATAGGAGGACATAATTGTATATGGATGAGCCTCTTTTACAATGATCTCAAACTGTTTCAGATAAATCTCACGGAGTGCTCTCTCTGATACTCTGGAATCAGAATCCTTACGGTTTGTCTCCTTATTATTGGCTGCAAAATGCTTCACACTTGCTCCGATATGCTGAGACTGGATGCCTCTTACCATAGCTGCACCTGTCTTTCCTGCAAGGTACGGATCTTCAGAATAATACTCAAAGTTACGGCCACAGAGCGGGCTTCTGTGGATGTTGCAGGCAGGAGTAAGCCAGATACTGATATTATTTTCTTTTACTTCTTCTGCTCCTGCTTTACCAACTTTCTCTACCAGTTCTTCATCCCAGGTGCTGGCAAGAAGTGTGGCACATGGCCAGGCAGTTGTGTTCACTCCGCATTTCGGAAGAATACGAAGTCCGGCTGGTCCGTCTGCAGTCATCACATTCGGGACTCCGTATTCCGGAAGATTTCCCATTCCAAATGTATTGGCACATCCTGTGTTTGGCTGTCCGCCAAGGAGATTGATACAGTCATCCAATGTCAGGATATCCATAAACTCATCCAATGTCATTTTACCATCTGCTACATCAGAGAAGCGAACTCCCTTGGAATCAAGAAAATCAAGAAAGTCTATTCCTTTTTGTCCTCTTGTATCAGGACATGGAAGACCGATGGCATATTTATCCTGTCTCGGAAGTCCTTCTTCTTCCACATATTCACGCTGTGGAAGTTCCTCATAAGAACCGTCCGCAAGCATACGTTCCTGAAGATGATATGGCGCTGCCTTCTGGCTTAACTGCTCAGTTACAGTGTCTTCTTTTACTACATATGTAAAGTCAATCTTCACTGCATCTCTTACATTTGTACCAATATAGATTACATATTCTCCTGCTTCCAGAACATATGCAGACTTGCATACTTTGCCCAGATCATCGTAAGACACCATCTGATTTACAGGAAGTTTCAGGGTAAGAATCTGGCGTTCACCTGGCTGAAGAAGGCTGGTCTTTTTAAATGCCCCCAGTACTTTCGCAGGCTTTCCGAGTTTACCCTGTGGTGCTCCGTAATAGAGCTGGATAACTTCTTTTCCCGCTGTTTTTCCAGTATTGGTTACTTCTGTAAGGACTGTGATCACACCGTTTTCTTCGGAAGCACCTGTCACCTTCCAGTCGAAATCTGTGTAGGAAAGTCCAAATCCAAACGGATAATTTACTCTCTTTGCTGCACCCGGAATTGTCTCAAAGTAACGGTATCCTACATAAATATCTTCTGTGTAATCCACATAGAATGCAGACTCATGGAAGTTTGCTGTGGATGGATAGTCTTCCAGATTTTTTGCGTAAGTATCGGATAATTTACCGGATGGATTAACATCACCACAGAGTATATCTGCTGTTGCAAGACCACCTTCCATTCCCCCCTGCCATGCCATCAGTACTGACTGGATCTCATCGCAGTCTCTGAACCATTTCGTGTCCACGATACCGCCAACATTCATCACTACGATTACATGTGTGAATGCTTTCTTTACTTTCTCTACCATGATATTCTCTGCATTTGTCAGGCAGAAATCACCGTTTTCAAAAATCTTCGCTGACAGCTCGGAGTTTCTTTTTTCCTCTCCGTCAAGAACGTATCCGTCCTGTGCAGCTTCACATTTTCTGTCCCATCCTTCGCCTGAAAAACGACAGATGGTAATTATTGCAGTATCTGTATATTCTCGCGCTTCATTCAGAATTTCATCCGGGAGCTCCGGCTCAACTGTCATACCTGGTACTGCACCATCTGCGTATTGTTTCTGAATATCTTTTTCATAATATTTCGCAAGTTTATCGAAAACTTCTACTTTTCCCTCATCCTCTTTAATCTTCATGCCCTCATAAAGATTACGGATGTATTCTACAGTTACATCGCCGCTTCCTCCGCCGCCTTTTACGTAGTCTACAGTACCCTTACCAAAGAGTGCGACTTTCGTCCCTTTCCGGATCGGAAGTATGTTTTTCTCGTTTTTCAGAAGAACCATTCCCTCTCCTGCTGCCATTCTGGAAAGTGCAATATGTTCTTTACTTCCTGTAACTCTTCGTCCATCTTCCCCCAGCGGAAGCACAGGCTGGAAAAAACTTCTCTGCCATTTTGCCATTATTTTAATCCTCCTTTAATTCTCCTTAGTCAAGTAGATAAAATCATCCGCTTCGCTACTTGCTTGATTTGGTTAAAGTTCTTCCTTCAAAAATGCAAAAGGTTCTTCATCCTGAAGGAAATGCATAAGCTGATATGCACACATGATTGCTACATTTTCTTCACGCAGAATCCTCTTTACTTCTTCTCTGTCAGCAAGTACAACTTCAATTTCCTCTGTGTCTTCCTGTGCATCTTTACTGATTTCACCTTCCGCATATCCATAAACAGTTGCGCAGGATTCATCTGTCATGCCAACCGTTGTGAAATAAGGTTTCTCAAATGCAGGATCTACTTTCAGCGGTGTGAATTTCAGTCCTGTTTCCTCGTACATTTCTCTTACTGCACCCTCATGGAATTCTTCGTTAGATTCTACCAGACCTGCCGGGAATTCGTAGATATATTCGCCAATTGCGTATCTGTACTGACGTACTAATACAACTCTGTCTCTCTTTTCCCCATAAAGACTGTAAATGATCACGCCATCCGGAGTGTTTTTACCTGTTTTTATCTTTAATTCGTTAATACTCTTCGCACGGGATGCCACGAAATATGACACAGGAGTGTTGTGAATGCTTGTTGCATTTAAATGGTACAAATTTAAAAATTTACAATCTGTCAGTTTTTCAATATTGTGTATCTGTCCCATAATGGATACTTCCTTTCGCTTTCTATACCTTCGCTGATTATCACAGCCAGTTTTCTTCTATCTCTGTTTTTAATTCGCAAAACATCTGATAAAACTCTTCTTTTGCATCAGCTATAATTCCTAACGCAATTTTCTGATTGTAAGAATGTGTAACATTATTTCTTGCCTGCAATGCACGAAGCCACTGCTCCTCATCTCTTATCATCCCTGCTTTATAGGCAGTCTTCAGAATGATTTTCGGTGAACCTGTTGCTCCCTCTGCATATCCATGAATCTCCAGTATTTCTTTCATCATTTTCCATGACTGCTCAAAACAAATTTCATACAATCCTACGAGTCCGGTAATCACTACATTATCATATGGTTCTTCATAATTATAAATATCTTTCATGTTAGACAGTGCATTGCAGAAATTCTCATATTTTCTCATACAAAATCCTCCCTTCCTTCTCTATAGATTCTCTTAATTCATCCTGCATGTCACGATCAAGATTTACAATATCATACTCCAGAAGAGTACTTGTCTCTTCATCCACATCTAACGCAAACCTTGCAAAATCTCCTCCTGTGACTGCAATATCTATATCACTTGTTCTTCTGAAATCCCCTCTTGCTCTCGAACCAAAAAGAATTACTTTTTCAATATCATATTTTTGCGCAAGGTTTCGGATTTCTTCTATAACTTCCGGTCTGATTCCTGTATCATTCATTTTATAAACCTCACATTCCGATGTTTATATCGTCTGTTTTATCTTACCATATTATCGTATCTTTTTTAAGTCTGTCTGACAATTTCCGTAATTATTTTTTACACATAAAAAGAAGAACAGCCGCAGATTTTTCATCATACGGCTGTTCTTCTTTTTTATTTATTGTACTGCCAATTTATTTATTCTTTATCAGATATAAAATCAATCTCCCTTGAGCACCACGCGGATTCTCTTATAAATCAGGAATACGATCAGGGATGTCAGAGCATATTTGAATATGTTGAATGGGAAAATGATCATTGCTGCAAATGTAAGAAGATTATTTACAGAACTGTGTACTGCACTTCCCATTTCGATAAATGCTTCTACCGGCATTCCAAAAGCCTTTCCATAAGCCGGAAGTAACACGAATGCATTGATAAAGCATGCAACTACTGCTGTAAGTACGGTTCCAACTGCCATTCCGATCACTGCATGTTTTCTGCTCTTAACAGATTTATAACGGTAGATCAGACCTGCCGGAACTGCAAATGTACATCCAAAGATGAAGTTTGCCACATCGCCTACACCTGCTGTCATAGATCCCTTTGTTACCAGATGCACAAGAATCTTCACCAGCTCGATCAGTACACCTGCGATCGGTCCCATTGCGAATGAACCAACCAGTACCGGGATTTCTGAAAAATCCAGCTGATAAAAAGTCGGTGCCAGGAAAGGAAGCGGAAACTCCAGATTCATTAAAATTCCTGCGATAGCGCCAAGCATGGCTATCTGTGTAACGGTTCTCGTCTTACTCCTTGCCATCGCATTTCCATTTCTTAATACCTGTTCACTCATACTGTTTCTCTCCTTTGAAATTATTCTTTATGGATATGTCTCATATCCTGTTAAAAGAAAATTCCACAAGCTTTCTATATAATGAAGATTTTCTTCAACATATAAAAAACCCCGGATCATATCCGGGGTAATGAGCACGTATGGTAAATATCGCGTGTTCTTCTCTCATCCAGACTATACTGTCGGTTCTGGAATTTCACCAGATCAGCCGCCGAAGCGGGTCGCGGACTATAACCGCCGGTAGGGAATCTCAGCTATGCTGATCACCACAACCCCGAAGAATTTTCTTTTATCTGCGTCTGATTATACTACATACAGATATCTATTGTCAATACAACTATTCCATTACGCTCCTCTATTGACTTTGCTTTTCCAGGCTATTATAATAAATCCAGAAAACGAAAGGAGGTTTTCAATATGAAAACATGGACAAAGAAGTTCCAGAAAATGTTAACACTGATACTTGCCATCTGCCTCGTTACCGGCTGCATGGGATTCTCAAATGTGCAGGCAGCTACCGGAAAGTCAGGTACAACCTACTATGATACCTGCATAAATGGAAAAAAAGGCGGAACAATAACAACCAATGGCACAAAATACTATATGTCAGGCACAAGAAAGGCTATATGTAAGGGGAACACTCTGACAATGTATGCGTCATTTAATACTTCCAAAAACGGAATATTAAACAGCCAAAACAAAAAAGCATATATAAAATACGGAAAACATACATTTAAACTTACTTCCAAGACCAAATACTATTTTTCCGGAGGTGAAGCTCCCAACGATTATTGCTCAAAATCCGCTTTCATGTCTACCATGAGAAGCATGAATGGATTAGGTCTGCGCATTAAGGTAACCAATGGAAAAGTTGTTGAGATGTCTTTCAATTCATGATACCACAAAAGCCGCAAAGCTAGAAATTCCCACTTTACGGCTTTTGTTTAACTTGTCATTATTTTTTCCGAAACCATTCTTTTTTCTCTGTTCTCACAACCCATCCCTGAGAAGATTTTCATCTCATCAGGCACTTTTCATAAGTCAGACGAATATTTGTAATATTAAAGCAGGAGACTCACTTCATTGATAAAATTTTACTCTGCCTGATCAATATTATCAACCCTACAGCCCGCTAATACAACCATTCCAGGATTAGAAAAGCAGGAAATCACTGCCAGACAAATGAAAAATATATAATATCCCGGTATTTTGTAGTTCATAAGTATTGCTGCCATAGTTTTCACCTCGCTTATGTACAATCTTCTTTGATAATTGACGAACTACTGAGAATATGCTTTAATGGATTTAGCATAAATACTTCAGGAGAACAAACATAGTTCTCAACTATGCTTCTACACCAACGATACATGTATCATATCTCACAGAAAGAAATGGGGGAACACAAATGGGACTTATAGCTATCAGCAGCATGGTATTCTTAGGTGGTATGTATCTGATGATTGCATTCGCATGGTGGCTTCTGCAGATTATTGCCAACTGGAGAATCTTTACCAAAGCAGGGGAGGCCGGATGGAAAAGTATTATTCCAATATATGGCGATTATATTTCTTATAAAATCGCATGGCAGCCTGCATATTTCTGGCTGACATTGGTTCTTGGAATCGTATCTTCCTGCTTACAGGGAACTCTTGAAACAAACGACAGTTTAATGATCTCCATGATCATCGTACTGATCAAAATCATACTTGCCATAATCAGCATTATGTACAGTGTTAAGCTTGCAAGAGCCTTCGGCAGAGGCACAGGATTCGCCATTGGCCTTATTTTCTTACAGCCAATCTTCATGCTGATCCTTGGCTTCGGCGATGACAGATATTATGGGGCAGATAAATAAGTATATATTAAATGGAAAATCCCCGGAACTTACGTTCCGAGGATTTTTACATATATACAGATTACAGTTTATTATAGAATTCTGTTGTCAAAATATTCTTTTACCGTTTCACAGCAAAAATCAGAATTGTCAGTCCACTGGAGCAGACAGATAACTTGCCAGACAATATCCAGATGAACCTTGATAATACACAGAAATAAATCCGTTTCCGGCATCTCCGAATGTAGCAACGGCTGTTCCCAACGGAATCTGACAAATTTCAGCAGCATTTACATCTGGATTTGTACGAAGAGTAATACTCTCATTACAGTTAATTACATATCTGGTATGTGGAATAGGTGCTCCTTCCGTCGGTTCCTGATATCTGGTGACCTGCGTCAGTGCAATCCATCCGTATGTACCATTATAATTTGTATAGCCCCATGAATTTCCATTGGAAGCCACTGCTTCCTGAGTTACAGTCAGAACTGTTCCGTTTGGAATCATGTCTGGAAGAACTTTGTCATACTCCACTCCTGCGCCACAGCGCATGTTTACACCGCCATCAGGAGCTGTTACTTCTACATCATAAGAATTTCCATGGGTTGGAATATCTCCCGGTGCAAGTAGTGCTATCTTATTAGCAAATTCTGTATAGTTTTCATTTGCATTAAGCTCCCTTGATTCTAGCAATGTTTGCACAATATCTTTTCCACTCTTTGTAATTCGTGTTATCTCCTGATATCCTTGATATCCATCAAAAAATACATTCCATTTCCATCTGGGGCTGTATAAAATAGTCCCTGTCTGCCTACATTTCCAATATAGCTCACATATTTTCCATCTTCCAATGTATAAATATCATTTACCCAATCAGCAAGGCAGGTGCCATGTGATATAAGCAACTCTCTTATTCCGTCCTGATCAATATCATATAAAGCCACGGAAATGCTAAAATCTCCGGAAATGGCTCCTGCATCTGCTATTACATTTTCGTATGCTGCGTACTCTGTCATATCTTTGTAATTCGTTGGATTTGATGCCATTACCTCGACATTTTGTCCTAATATTGAACTGGTTGTAATCAACAAACTGGCAACAATTGATATTTTAACTAAATTTCTATTCTTTTTCATAGCTATACCCCACTTTCACTCGTATACAATTCTGTTATTTACATCAAATTCATTACATTTTCAAGATGATCTGTAGTTCCATCACTTTCCCTTCTATTTGTTATCTTTTCTACACCCAAAACAGCATTAATATATCCATGTTTACATCTTATACTCTTTATTATACTTTTTCTTTTTCAAATACTCAATCATTAATCACCATTGAATAACTAATTGTTTTTTTCTTTCGTTACTGTTCAGACCCAATGTCATTAACTTAAGCAATTTGCTAATACTGCATTGATGAAAATATCAGCAGAAGGATTTGATTATGATAAAAAAGGGGATATTGAGGGATTAAGATACAATGTTTTACTAGAAATTTGGGTATAACAAAAAGACAAAATCAATATTTTAATATTGAAATTTGTCTAAAGATGAAATATAGTAATATATGAGTTAATGCTAATGTCTATAACAAAAACTCATCGGAAGTTTAAACCTATGCTGGCGGGCAAAGGTTCTTCCAGGTCTGATCGGCTCAATATTTCGAGCGATCAGACCTTTTACATTTATCTTTGTTATCCCATCGTGAATCCTTAAAAAATCCCTGCATGTTTTAAGCGCGGATGAATAATTCGCCTGATATTCATAAGCACGATCTTCCCGATCAATAGTTACATTTATGATTATGCTGGAACTGAAATTATATAGAATAACTCTTGCCCATACTTCCTGCACAATATAATCATATTTTTTTGAGTGAAACGTTTTCAGACACAGGGAATATTTTAAATCTCGGAAAGAGTTTTCCTCCTGCCATCTCAGATGATAAAGAGCTTTGAAATCTTCAGCTTTAAACTCTTCTTCTGGAAGATTCGTAGCAATGTTTTCATAAGAGTCATCATCAAGCTGTATGCGTAACAAATGTAAAGCAAGGTCATATTCCGTTCTTTGATCATTGAGATAATCCATCGGAGCATTCTGATAAATGTATCGGTATGAAGAGAATAGTTCAGGTCTGGAATATTTGCTTACAGCTTTAGACCTCGTCAGTATAAGAGAGATATCTTCATCAAAAGCTGGCAGGGTATCAACCGGATATCCCATCATTCCGGAAGCTCTTTTATCGTTACATCGGATAAGGAAGTACTGCCCCTTTTCAATCACATGGGCAAAGTTGTTGTAAGAAGTATAACCTCTGTCCCCAAAGAAAATGACTTTGTAGTGTTCAGGGATATCTGCAGAATCAACCATGGAACAAAAAGCAGAATACTCATTTCGCTTTCGGGCAGGCTGGACTAAAATATCAGTAAAACGCTTATCAAGTAAAGAAAACATAGCATTGATATGGATCTGATATGGATCTGGTTAAATCCTCTGGTAGATTTACCATTTGGTTCAAAATAGGTATCCTTATCTTCAGGGTTAAGGAAAATATCACAGGAAGAACCATCGCAGGCCCAGAATTCATATTTACCGTTATATAGTTTTTTAGGAAGTTTCCTGTTAAAAGCAAGAAGAAGATTCCGAAAAGCATCTTCCCTGATCTTTTTACGCTGTCTGTAAAAAGCCGCTTTGGAAGGTGCATCGATAGTACGTCCGAAAAAACGGTACAGTTCTTCCCTGATACAGTCAGCTTCCATAGTCAGAAACATCAGCATATAATCTTTAAAACCAAGTTTTCTGTTTCTGATAAAATCAACTCCGGGTTTGACAGCATATTTTTCCGGTGTTTTGGAAAGATCATTGATAGCAGCAAGTAAAATAGCTTTGATAGAATCTGAATAGTTCATAAATAAATACTCCTTTGATTAAGTAATTAAAAATAACAGTGCCTAATCACGACCACCGGCTTAGCCGGTGGTTTGCTTTGACCCTATAAGGGTCTATTACCGGCACTGGAGTCTAAAGACTCATCGAAATAGGTTCGCCAAGCGCAACATCATTTACCTACAAAGCCCTTT
>ENA-OQJK01000025-OQJK01000025.1-human-gut-metagenome-genome-assembly--contig:-NODE-25-length-37861-cov-3.320745_pt1 | contig 37861 bp, 35 predicted proteins | sample MGYA00242605_ERZ504771 | MGnify/ENA primary metagenome ERZ504771 (study PRJEB26092, sample SAMD00036353) | human gut metagenome | host: Homo sapiens | study: EMG produced TPA metagenomics assembly of... | reverse complement strand
CTTTTGCAGATATATTCTGACTGTTCATCAGTCTGTTGTTCCGGTTTCACTGACAAAAAGGGAAGGTACAGAACTAGAACAGCCATATATATTTTAACAGGCAATCAGAAAGAAGTAAACACAGGAAACATACCACAATCTGAACTATTTTGTAGAAAGTAGTTGTTTTTTTTCTGAGATTAGGTTATAATCAGATTGTTGTAAATGATTTCGGAGGTAAAGGAAAATGAAAAGAAAATTACTGGCAGCACTTTGTGTTACAGCTATGTCAGCAGGTTTACTGGCAGGATGTGGCAGCAGTGATAAAACAGAAGAGAGTACAAAAACAGAGGAAACAGCGAAAGAGGAGACTTCTTCTCAGGAAGAGACGGAGACAAAAGCTGCTTCTTCTGACAGTGATAATGTAGCAAGTGAAGAAGAGGCAGAAAAAGCCGGATTTTCTGATGGTTCTGATGAAAAGAGTGATTCTGCTGATACAGATTCTGAAAATAAAGATTCTTCAGACAGCAGTACAACCAGTGTGCTTTTGGATACTTCCAAAGAACTGACAGGAATTCATCACGCAGAGATTGAAGTAAAGGATTACGGTACGATTGATGTGGAACTGGATGCAGATACAGCACCGATCACAGTGACAAATTTCGTGAAACTTGCACAGGAAGGTTTTTATGACGGACTGACATTCCACCGTATCATGGATGGATTCATGATCCAGGGTGGTGATCCCAACGGAGACGGAACAGGTGGATCTGAAGAGAATATTAAGGGTGAGTTCAGCAACAATGGAGTAGACAATGATATTTCCCACACAAGAGGGACTATTTCCATGGCAAGAGCCAGTGATCCGGACAGCGCAAGCTCGCAGTTCTTTATTGTTCAGGCAGACAGTACATTTCTGGACGGAGATTATGCAGGATTTGGCCATGTGACAGAAGGCATGGATATTGTTGATAAGATCTGCGAGGATGCAAAACCGACAGACGACAATGGAACAATCCCGTCAGATCAGCAGCCGGTTATTGAGAAGATTACCATTACAGATTAAGTAAAACAGAAATCGAAGTATAAGTGCCCGGAGAACAAACAAAAATTGAAGAAAAGGCATAACAAGAAGCAGCAGGAGAGATATGAAAAATCTTTTCTGCTGCTTTTTGGAACAGATACAGTTAATTTTTAATTATCAGCACTGGTATCGGTGGGTTGTTGGGGCGATTATAATATTCGCTTTTGATTACCAGATATTGATGGGGATCAAGGTTTTTCAGCCAGTCAAGGATCTGATCCCGCTCTTCAAATCCGGAATCGCCGCCACTGTAGATGCAAAGAGAAATCATTCCGCCTTTTTTCAGAAGGGTTAAAGCCTGGGTCAATGCCTGAATGCTGGTTTTACCTCTGGTTGCAAGTGAATGATCTCCTCCGGGAAGATAACCAAAATTAAATACAATGCAGCTTACACTGTCTGGTGTGGCATATTCTGCCATATTTGCGTGAGATTCCAGAAGCAGTCGGTAATTTTCCGGAACATGTCCGGCGTTCAGTCTCTTTTGGGTTGCAGTCAGTGCCTGCTCCTGAATATCAAAGGCAAGAACCTTTCCTGATTCTCCGCATAGCTGCGAAAGCAGAAGCGTATCATTTCCGTTTCCCATTGTAGCATCAATACAGAAGTCTCCTTCCTGTACCTGCTGTCTGATAAAAGCTGCGCACCATTGCGTGATCTGATAATTCTTCATATATTCCTATATTCCTCCACAAAGTCATACACCGGATTTATATGTTGATATCAGTATATTATAGTAATCCGGTCTGTCAGTTAAGTCAGGTAGAGTCCAGCGCAAATTATGGATATCTGACTGATTATTATTATAATGCAGGAAATCTTTATAAACAACGGTTAAGTGTAATCTTGCTGAGGTTCACCGTTACTGTTCACATACCTCTATCCCGCGAGGTGTTTTGGCATGAATATGCCAAAATCCCGAGACATACAAGCCAAAATTCCATTGCCGCAGGCAATCTGGAATGAATTTTGGCTACGTTACTGTGAACAGTAACGTTCTGATTGTTTCGCAAATAAAACAAATCACTTATTGCATTTTTGATAATAATTAGTCTATAATAAATAGAATTGTAAAAGTCAGAATCCTGTTATCAAAGATGAATTATGATAGATTTTGACATGTAAGTATAAAGACGTAGAAACAGCCAGAAATAATATGGTTCGGAGAAAGAGGTAAAGGAAAATGACACTGGAAGGAAAAACAGTATTACTGGGAGTGACAGGCAGCATTGCGGCGTATAAGATTGCATATCTGGCAAGCGCGCTGAAGAAACGCCATGCAGATGTTCATGTGCTGATGACAGAGAATGCCACGAATTTTATCAATCCGATCACTTTTGAAACTCTCACAGGAAATAAATGTCTGGTGGATACCTTTGACCGGAATTTTCAGTTTCAGGTAGAGCATGTATCGATTGCAAAGAAAGCAGATGTAGTGATGATCGCACCGGCAAGTGCTAATGTGATCGGTAAACTGGCACATGGGATCGCAGATGACATGCTTACTACCACGATCATGGCATGCAAATGTAAAAAATTCATTTCCCCGGCCATGAATACCAATATGTTTGAGAATCCTGTAGTACAGGATAATTTAAAGATTCTGGAGCATTACGGATATGAAGTGATCGCTCCGGCGTGCGGATATCTGGCATGTGGTGACACAGGAGCGGGAAAAATGCCGGAACCTGAGACATTACTTGCCTATATTGAGCGCGAAGCTGCCTGTGAGAAAGATCTGAAAGGAAAGAAAATCCTTGTAACTGCAGGTCCTACACAGGAATCTGTTGATCCTGTTCGTTATCTTACCAATCATTCTTCAGGAAAAATGGGCTATGCTATTGCGAAAGCTGCCATGCTCCGCGGTGCAGATGTCACGCTGGTCAGCGGACGTACTTCAATTGAACCTCCCATGTTTGTAAATCTGATACCTGTTGTGACTGCAAGAGACATGTATGAAGCTGTAACTTCTGTCAGCAACGAACAGGACATCATTATTAAAGCTGCTGCTGTGGCAGATTACCGCCCTGCCAGGATCAGTGAAGAAAAAGTTAAGAAAAGTGATGGACAGATGTCCATAGAACTGGAAAGAACAGATGATATCCTGAAGTTTCTTGGGGAACACAAACAGCATGGACAGTTTCTCTGCGGATTTTCCATGGAGACACAGAATGTGATCGACAATTCCAGAGCCAAGCTGGCAAAGAAAAATCTGGATATGGTGGCTGCCAACAATGTGAAAGTGGAGGGCGCCGGATTTCAGGGAGATACCAATGTACTGACATTGATCACACAGGATGAGGAAATCTCTCTTCCGCTTATGAGTAAAGAAGACGCAGCTTTTAGGATCCTGGATAAAATTCTTTCGCTGATGCAGGATTCTGTCTGTTAAGGGAACAGGACGATTAAGAAATTGGAGATAAATAATTATGATTTTAGCAATTGACGTTGGAAACACCAACATTGTAGTTGGATGTATTGATGACCGGAAAACATATTTTATAGAACGCCTTTCTACTAACCGTACAAAGACGGAACTGGAATATGCGGTGGATTTAAAGAATGTTCTTGATATCTATCATATAAAAAAAACAGAGATTGAGGGCTGTATTATTTCTTCTGTAGTGCCGCAGATCACAAATATTGTGAAACTTGCCGCAGAGAAAATTCTTAAGAAAAATGCAATTGTTCTCGGACCTGGTGTAAAGACAGGACTGAATATTATGATGGATAATCCGGGACAGCTTGGTGCAGATCAGGTTGCTGATGCAGTGGCAGGAATTGCCGGTTATCCGGTGCCGTTAATCCTTATTGATATGGGAACTGCAACCACAGCGTCTGTTGTCAACAGTAAGAAGCAGTATGTAGGAGGAATGATTCTTCCGGGTGTAGGGGTTTCCCTGGATGCACTTACTGCGAGGGCTTCCCAGCTCAGCGGAATCAGTATTGATGCGCCAAGACATGTGATTGGGAAAAACACGATCGAATGTATGAAGAGTGGGGTTCTTTACAGCAATGCAGCAGCTCTGGATGGAATTATTGACAGGATCGAAGAGGAATTGGGGGAGAAGGCAACTGTAGTGGCAACCGGTGGTCTGGCAAAGAAAATCGTTCCCCATTGTAAAAGAGAAATCATTCTGGATGAGGAACTTCTTCTGAGAGGTCTTCTGATCATTTATGAGAAAAATAAGTAAGAATGTATATGCATTCATATCAAAACAGTTCATCAGACAAAAAGCTGATGAACTGTTTTGTTTGCAGTAATTTATGGAATTGCTATAAATACATTATTTTAGAGGATTGCTATAAAAAGGCAGAAATGAAATCAATGGGAAGCGGAGCAGTAAAAAGCATGACCTTTCCGGTTGTCGGATGAGTAAACTCCAGCTGATAAGAATGGAGGGGCTGGCGGTTTATCCGACGGTAATCAGGATTGTATAAATAATCTCCGGGCAGAGGATGCCCGATATATTTCATATGCACACGGATTTGGTGTGTGCGTCCTGTTTCCAGATGAAGTTCGGCCAGAGAATATTCTTTTCCTGCCGCCAGCCGTTCATAATGAGTTATTGCAGACTCCCCGGTTCCGAAATTTACTTCCCTGGTGATCACGGAGCCTTCCATTCGTGCGATAGGAGCGTTGATCGTTCCGGAGTCAGGAAGAAGCCCGTCTACAAGTGCGAGATAAGTCCTGAGAATCTGTACGTTTTTTCATCTGAACTGACAGAATCGCTGCGCTGAGGGGATTTTTGGCAAGGATCAGAGCACCGGTGGTATCCCGGTCCAGCCGGTTGATACAGCGGTAAACAAAATCTTCTCCTTTTTCTGCAAAATACCAGGCGATTCCATTTGCCAGAGTATTTTCATAATTTCCCGCAGAAGGGTGCACAGGCATATCTGCAGGCTTGTTTATCACAAGGATATCCTCATCTTCATAAATGATATTCAAATCCATCTTTGTACGGATAATGTTTTCTCCTGATTCGGTTTCAGGAACAGTGACGATCAGATGATCCTGCGGTTTAAGCACTGATCGTCCGAAACCACGTTCACCATTGAGAATGATGGTGTTGGGAGTGTTCTTCATTGAGCTTAATATGTGGCGGGAAAACCCCTCTTTTTTTAGAAAGTCCAGAATCGTGACCGGAGTTGTATTTTCGGAGATAATATATTTAAGGATTCTTTGCATATGATCTGTCTGCTTTCTTGATTTGTATAAGATTTAAGAATTGCGGGCTGATATGCCCTGCCTTATTTTTAACAGATTTACTGTATCAGATTTTGAAGAACATAACAAGAACAATTATCAGATTTCCTGAAAAATTACTGTTCACTTTGTTCACAGTAATGTAGCCAAAACTCATTCCAGATTGCCTGCGGCAATGGAATTTTGGCTTGTATGTCTCGGGATTTTGGCATATTCATGCCAAAACACCTCGCGGAATAGTGGCGGGTGAACAGTAACCCTGAAAACGTTAAAAAATACATTTTATTCTATTGCATCACAGAAAATTAAGCGTATAATCAAAAAAAGAAAATAGATTCAGGTGGAAAAAAATGAAAGAACAGCAACATATTTTTACAAACAAAATGCTCCGAACCCTGTTGATACCGGTTATTTTTGAACAGGTACTGAATTCCCTGATGGGAACTGTGGATACCATGATGGTCAGCAATGTAGGCTCTGCTGCAATATCCGCAGTATCTCTGGTGGATTCCATCAATGTATTGGTGATCCAGGCGTTCTCAGCGCTGGCAGCAGGCGGTGCAATCCTCTGTTCACAGTACATAGGTCAGAAAAATCATGAAATGGCAAATAAATCAGCAAGACAGGTATTATTTATCATTACTGCCATATCTGTAGCAGTGACTGCTCTGTGCCTGCTGTTTCGTGTGCCGCTGTTAAAACTGATATTCGGAAAAGTAGAAGCAGATGTTATGACTGCCTCTCAGGTGTATTTCTTCTATACGGCATTATCCTTTCCATTTATAGCACTCTATGATGCGGGAGCATCCATATTCCGGTCCCAGGGAAATACCAGAGGGCCAATGACAGTATCGGTTATTTCAAATGTGATTAATATCGGCGGAAATGCGGCGCTGATCTGGGGATTCAATATGGGAGTGGCAGGAGCTGCCATCGCAACTCTTGCATCCAGAGTCTTCTGTGCTGTAGTGGTACTCTGGCAGCTTCGTATGGACAGACAGCCTATTGTAGTCAGAAATTACAGACAGATCCGTCCGGATGGAAAAATGATCAGAAGAGTTCTGGCTCTGGGAATCCCGTCCGGCATAGAAAACAGCATGTTTCAGCTTGGAAAGCTGGCAATACAGTCTTCCGTATCTACACTGGGGACGGTAGCCATTGCAGCTCAGGCAATGACGAATATCCTTGAGAACCTTAACGGTATTGCAGCTATCGGTGTAGGAATCGGTCTGATGACTGTAGTAGGACAGTGTCTGGGAGCGGGCAGAAAGGATGAGGCAGTTTACTATATTAAGAAATTAAGTGTTCTTGCAGAAATCATTGTTGTTGCAAGCTGTCTTTTGGTGTTTGCCTTAACCATTCCGGTCACAAAGCTGGGTGGTATGGAACCGGAAAGTGCAAGAATGTGTTTCCATATGATATCCTGGATAACGGTTGTCAAACCTATTGTATGGACCCTGGCGTTTATTCCTGCTTATGGCCTCAGAGCAGCCGGAGATGTAAAATTTTCAATGCTTACATCCTGTATCACTATGTGGACATTCCGTTTTTGTCTTTGTGTATATCTGATCCGTTTCAGAGGCTTCGGCCCAATGGCTGTATGGATTGGAATGTTTACTGACTGGACAGTGCGGGGAATCGTATTTTCTCTTCGCTTCCACAGTAGGAAATGGCTGAAGCATAAGGTAGTATAACAAGGTGGTATAGCCATGAAATGCGTTGACTTTTACTGCTCAAAATTATATAATGATTCTCGGAAATAATTCTGGAAAAGCATTACAGGAAGTCAGGTGAAATTCCTGCGCAAGTCCGTTACTGTAACAGCCAGATACTGTCTGCTTTTCATTGTATATAAGAAATATGATCTGCGGCAACCAGAGGATATTTCGGGAAAAGAGCTTTCAGGAGGGATTTTGTTGCACACAGAAATCCCTCCTTTTTATGTAGATGTTATATAAATGACATTATAGTAATCTGCAGACAGGATGTGACAACAATGCAGCAAAGGAGATATCATGAAAAACGGACTGGAAGATTACTACGTGATACGTGGCAATAAAAAAATGAGGTTTGGCTATACAACAGGCTCCTGCGCAGCAGCTGCATGTAAGGGTGCTGCAGAGATCCTGCTGGGTGGTGTCATGCATAAGGCTGTCACCTTGATGACTCCTAAGGGAATCCTGCTTACACTGGAACTGAAAGACATCCGGATTGAAGGAAATCAGGTGACCTGTGCAATTCAGAAGGATGCAGGAGATGATCCGGATACTACAAACGGAATACTGGTTTATGCCACGGTGCAGAAAACAAAAGAACCGGGAATCATCCTCGACGGAGGTGTTGGTGTGGGGAGGGTAACAAAAGCCGGACTTTCCCAGAAAATCGGGGAAGCAGCTATTAATCCTGTGCCAAAGGCCATGATTTTGCGTGAAGCCACAGAAATCGCTGAGAAATATGATTATGAGGGTGGTCTGAAAATCATCATCTCCGTTCCTGAAGGTGTGGAAATTGCAAAGAAAACCTTTAATCCCCGTCTGGGAATTGTGGGAGGAATTTCAATTCTGGGAACTTCCGGGATTGTAGAACCTATGAGCGAAGCTGCTCTTGTACAGAGTATCAATGTAGAGATGAAGCAGCATTTTTCCCAGGGAGAAGAATATCTTCTGGTAACACCGGGAAATTACGGGGCAGATTATCTGCGGGAGCATATGGATCTCCCTTATGAAAAAAATATTAAATGCAGCAATTATGTAGGTGAGACCATTGACATGGCAATTGATATGGGAGTTAAGGGAATCCTTTTCATTGCTCATATCGGAAAGTTTGTAAAAGTTGCAGCAGGAATCATGAATACCCATTCCCACAGTGCAGATGCCAGGATGGAAGTGCTGGCATCCAATGCGATCCGGGCAGGAGCATCGTTGGAGTGTGCAAAGGAAATCCTGAATGCATCTACTACAGATGAAGCAATAGACATTCTGGAAAAATATCAGATACTTCAGAAGACCATGAAAGAGATCTTGGACAGGATCCAGTTTTATTTAAATCACAGATCCTATGAGCAGATCCTTCTGGGGGCAGTGATTTTTAATAATACTTATGGGTATCTGGGGCAGACTGCAGATGCAGAGAAGCTGATAAAGCTGATCAATGCACAGAATGATGAGGCACAGTAAAGATCCTATCGCAAAGGCGATTTTAACCGAATCAAGTAAGTCCCCTGCTTCAATTGCGAAAAGCAATAAGCAGTGGGTGGGGACTTGCTTGTATCAGGAGGAGTGCAAGCTCCTTCTGATAAACTGCGGAGCAGTTATTCGGTTATGAGCAAGTAGCGAAGCGGATTGCGAATATCCGCTTGACTAATTCAGAAAGAACATAGAATACTCTGACCGACCATCTGACAGGCCAGGGATTACATACATAAAAGGAGGACATATACAGATGTCAAAAGGAAGATTCGGCATCCATGGAGGACAGTACATTCCGGAAACACTGATGAATGCTGTCATTGAACTGGAAGAAGCCTACAACCACTATAAAGATGACCCGGAGTTTAACGCAGAGCTTACAGAGCTTCTGAACGAATATGCAGGAAGACCATCCCGTCTCTACTTTGCATCCCACATGACAGAAGATCTGGGTGGAGCAAAAGTATACTTAAAGAGAGAAGACTTAAACCATACAGGTGCTCACAAAATCAACAATGTACTTGGTCAGGTACTTCTTGCAAAAAAAATGGGCAAGACCCGTGTCATTGCAGAAACAGGCGCAGGTCAGCATGGTGTGGCAACAGCAACAGCAGCAGCTCTTATGGGTATGGAATGTGAAATCTTCATGGGAAAAGAAGACACAGAACGTCAGGCATTAAATGTATACAGAATGCGTCTTCTGGGTGCAAAGGTCAATGCAGTTACTTCCGGTACCGCAACACTGAAGGATGCTGTTTCCGAGACAATGAGAGAGTGGACAAACCGTATTTCCGATACACATTATGTACTTGGTTCTGTAATGGGACCTCATCCGTTCCCTACAATTGTTCGCGATTTTCAGGCAGTGATCTCCAAAGAAATCAAAGAGCAGATTCTTGAAAAAGAGGGTAGACTTCCGGATGCAGTGCTGGCATGTGTGGGCGGTGGTTCCAATGCAATCGGAACATTCTACAATTTTATCAATGACAAAGATGTCCGTCTGATCGGATGTGAGGCAGCAGGACGTGGCGTAAATACGGCAGAGACAGCAGCTACCATTGCAACCGGCAAACTGGGAATCTTCCATGGAATGAAATCTTATTTCTGTCAGGATGAATATGGTCAGATCGCACCTGTATATTCCATTTCCGCGGGTCTGGATTATCCGGGAATCGGACCGGAACATGCGCATCTCTATGATACAGGACGTGCAGAATATGTACCTGTCACAGACGAAGAAGCAGTAGAAGCATTTGAATATCTCTCCAGAACAGAGGGAATCATTCCTGCTATTGAGAGTGCTCATGCAGTAGCTTACGCAAAGAAAATTGTTCCGCAGATGAGAAAAGACCAGATCGTGGTCATTACAATTTCCGGACGTGGAGATAAGGACTGCGCAGCAATCGCGCGTTACAGAGGGGAGGATATCCATGAATAAGAGAATTACAGAAGCATTTGAAAAAGGAAAGGCATTTATCCCGTTTATTACCTGTGGAGATCCGTCTCTGGAAGTGACAGAGCAGCTTGTCTATGCAATGGAGGAAGCTGGTGCAGACCTGATCGAGCTTGGGATTCCGTTTTCTGATCCTACAGCAGAGGGACCGGTGATCCAGAGAGCAAATGTGAGAGCACTTTCTGGTGGTGTGACTACAGATAAGGTATTTGACATGGTGGTAAAGATCAGAAAGAACAGTTCTGTTCCTATGGTGTTTATGACTTATGCAAACGTGGTATTTTCTTACGGAACGGAGCGGTTTATTAAAACAGCTGCAGAAATCGGAATGGATGGTTTGATTCTGCCAGATGTGCCATTTGAGGAAAAAGAAGAGTTTGATATTGTATGTAAGAAATACGGTGTTGATCTGATCTCTCTGATTGCGCCGACTTCTCATGAGAGGGTCGCACAGATTGCGAAGGATGCGGAAGGGTTTGTGTATTGTGTTTCTTCTCTTGGTGTTACAGGAACAAGAACTAATATTACTACAGATATCGAGGCAATGGTGAAGCTGGTAAAACAGGCGAAAGATATTCCTTGTGCAGTTGGATTTGGAATTTCTACGCCGGAACAGGCGAAGAAGATGGCGGCGCAGTCAGATGGAGCGATTGTAGGATCTGCAATTGTGAAGTTGTGTGCACAGTATGGCAGGGATTGTGTGCCCTATGTGAAAGAGTATGTGAAGTCTATGAAAGATGCTGTAATGGAAGCTTAGGAATTAAAAAGGGACGCGCAGAAACATATTTCATTTCGTGTGCGGTTTCGGAGCCTAAGAACTTCTAAGTTGCTAAAAATATGCTAAAAACATAAGAAAAATGCCCCAAACTCGCCGCATGCTGTGGCTCAGACAGTGGGTCATTTTTCTTATAACGCATATTTTTATCAGCTAAGAAGTTCTAAGACTCCTGCAAATGCACACGAAATGAAATATGTTTCTGCGCTGTGTATTGGTATGAACTGGAGTAATTTGTATCTTTTATAAGAAAGACTTCAGAATTTGCAGAACTCCGTTTTCCCAGTAGGGCGGGCAGGTATTTTTGGCGGCAGCCCGGACTTCGGGGCGGGAGTTGGAGACTGCGTAGCTGAGACCGGCATTCTGAAGCATTTCAATATCGTTGAGGTTATCTCCGAAAGTGCAGGTTTCGTCAGGTGAAATTCCCAGATATTCCTGAAGGAAAGCAACGGAAGGACCTTTGCCGGAACCTGGGGCAGTACAGTCCATCCATTCCTTGCCGGCGGCAGCCATAACTGTTTTGTCTTTCCAGGTGGGAGTGAATAAAGGGGCGCACATTTCCTCACAGGCGTTGGGGTGGTAGACAGCAAATTTGTTTACCTGCTGCCCCTCGAGTTTTAACATTTCCGGAACTTCATGGATATCATATCCGTAAGAATCTCTCAGCCAGTGAAACATCTGGCTGCCTCCGTCTTCTGCGAAACAGCGTTCAGGTGTGGAAATAAAATAATCACAGGAAGGCATATTCTCTCTTACCATAGAACACATTCCTTTCCAGATTTCGTCCGGCAGAGTATCCACTTTCAGAATCTCCTTCGGAGTCCGTACAACAGTTCCTCCGTCAGAGATATAAAGCAGTCTGTCTGCGACAGGGGTAAACAGTTTTCTCTCACTTCTGTACTGCCGTCCGGAGCATGCCACAAAAACAATCCCCTTATCAATCAGCCTTCCGATAACCTCCATATACTCCCTGTCAATAGCCAGAGTCCCATCCTTTACCAAAGTTCCATCTATATCTGAAGCAATCAATTTAATCATATGAATAAGAAATCCTTTCTATACAAATTCATTTTAAAAATTCTCTTTGTAATTGTAATAAGTCCCTTCTATAATAAATACAAATAAATACAATCCCCATTTTATCACGCTAAAATACAACTTACCATAAGAAATTAGGAAAAATTGCAATTATTCACCAGTCCCGTTTTATGCGTTATCATCCTGCAAAATTTTCTGTGAGAAAATCTCATCTGCATAGCCTGTCGTTGCAAGGCGCATTACTGTGAACGAAGTGAGCAGTAACAGCTCGGCAGTCCCGCAGCCAGCCAACAGGCAGGAAATATTTTTGGTTTCAGGTGCATTTGCAGTGGGCGTAGTAACTCTTGGTGCGTGGGAATCTGCGTTATTCAAAAATTGCTCACTGTCTGAGCGAAGGGAGTTTGAGCAATTTTTGAATGTTTTTAGCAGATTTCCACACACCTAGAGTTATTAGCCCGCGAAACCGCACCTGAAACCAAAAATATTTCCTGTCGTCCCAAATTTTTTTGCCCGCCAAACCCCATTGACTTTTCCACCCTTTTTCTTATATTATATAAATAGAAATCTGCGTACTCTGAAAACTACGCATTTAAAACCCTGAAAAAAGGAGAGTTGCTCGAAATGAACAAAAAAATGCTCTTTGTTTTCAATCCCAAGGCAGGCAAAGGCAAGATTAAAACAAACCTGCTTGATATAGTAGATATTTTCAACAAAGGCGGTTATGAAGTCATTATCTATTCCACACAGAAACCAAAAGAATGCCTACGAGAAAGCCAAAGAATACGAATCCAAAAGTGGACCTTATCGTATGCAGCGGCGGAGACGGGACTCTTGATGAGGTGGTTACCGGAGTAATGGAAAAGAAGAGTTCCATTCCTATCGGATACATTCCGGCAGGAAGCACCAACGACTTTGCAAACAGTCTCTTTATGCCGAAAAGCATGACAGATGCCGCTTCCATGATCATGGAAGAGAAACTTTATCACTGTGACATCGGCAGATTCAATAACCAGAGCTTTACATATATAGCAGCTTTCGGTCTTTTCACAGATGTAGCCTATCAGACAGATCAGGATCTCAAGAATATCCTTGGCCATGTAGCCTATCTTCTTGAGGGAGTGAAACGCCTTTTTGATATCAAATCATACCATATGAGAATTGAATCCGAAGAATTAACTGTGGAGGATGACTTCATCTTTGGAATGATCACCAATTCCCGTTCAGTGGGAGGGTTCAAGAACCTTACAGGCAAGAACGTGGATATGAATGACGGACTTTTTGAAGTTACCATGATCACAAGACCGAAGAATCCGCTGGAATTGCAGGAGATTATGACTGCTATGCTGACAGCAGAGGACAATACAGATCTGATCCATCTTTTAAATCAGCCAGGGTGACCATTACCTCAGAAGAACCGGTACCATGGACTCTGGACGGTGAATACGGCGGCAGTCATACACAGATAGAGATTGAAAACTGCCACGAAGCACTGAATCTGTATCTGAAAAGTACAAAAAATGAGGAAACCAGATCAATTGGAATTTCCCCGTTAATAAATAAAAAGGAGAAATAAAATGGGTGAGTATATCAATGTAGTAGAGACTTTTGGATGTGACGTGTTTAATGATTCCGTCATGCAGGCACGACTTCCGAAGAAGATCTACAAAGAATTGAAAAAAACCATAGAAGAGGGCAAAGAACTGTCTATGGAAATTGCGGATGTAGTAGCACACGAGATGAAAGAATGGGCCATCGAGAAAGGTGCCACACATTACAGCCACTGGTTCCAGCCCCTTACAGGTGTGACAGCAGAGAAACACGATGCTTTTATCACAGCTCCGATGGATAACGGCAAGGTCCTGATGTCTTTCTCCGGAAAAGAACTGATCAAAGGTGAACCGGATGCATCTTCTTTCCCGTCTGGTGGATTAAGAGCAACTTTTGAAGCAAGAGGATATACAGCATGGGACTGTACATCACCGGCTTTTGTCCGTCATGATGCAGCAGGCGGAACACTCTGTATTCCTACTGCATTCTGTTCCTATACAGGAGAAGCACTTGACCAGAAGACACCACTTCTTCGTTCTATGGAAGCAATCAACACCCAGGCACTCCGTCTGCTGAGACTTTTCGGAAATACAACTTCTAAGAAAGTAACTCCGTCAGTAGGAGCAGAGCAGGAATATTTCCTGATCGATAAAGAGAAATGGCTTCAGAGAAAAGACCTGATCTATACAGGCAGAACTCTTTTTGGAGCTATGCCTCCGAAGGGACAGGAAATGGATGACCATTACTTTGGAAGTATCCGTCAGAGAATTTCCGCATACATGAAAGAGGTAAATGAAGAATGCTGGAAGCTTGGAATTCCTGCAAAGACACAGCATAATGAGGTTGCTCCTGCACAGCATGAGCTTGCACCGATTTATGCACCGGTCAATATCGCAGCAGACCAGAACCAGATGATGATGCGTATCCTTAAAAAGGTTGCCAGCCGTCATGGAATGCGCTGTGTCCTTCATGAGAAACCATTTGCAGGTGTGAACGGTTCCGGTAAGCATAACAACTGGTCTCTTACCACAGATGATGGAATCAATCTTCTGGATCCGGGCAAAACACCTCATGAAAATATTCAGTTCCTTCTGGTCCTCACCTGTATCCTGAAAGCAGTAGATGAACATGCAGATCTTTTGCGTGAATCTGCGGCAGATGTGGGAAATGACCAGAGACTTGGTGGCCATGAAGCACCGCCGGCAGTGATTTCCGTATTCCTTGGAGAGCAGCTTGAGGATGTTCTGGAACAGCTGGTCAGCACAGGAACAGCAACTCACAGTAAAAAGGGAAGTAAGCTGGAAACAGGTGTTAAGACTCTGCCTGATTTTATGAAGGATGCCACAGACCGTAACCGTACTTCACCTTTTGCTTTCACAGGAAATAAATTTGAATTCCGTATGGTAGGCTCCAGAGATTCTATTTCTGCATGTAACGTAGTCCTGAATACGATCACAGCAGAAGTATTTAAGGAAGTATGTGACCGTCTGGAAAAAGCTCCTGATTTCGAACTGGCGGTACATGACCTGATCAAAGAATATGCCACAGATCATCAGAAGATCGTATTTAACGGAAACGGCTATGCGCCGGAATGGGAGAAAGAAGCTAAACGCCGTGGACTTCCGATCCTTCCGAGCATGGTAGATGCAATCCCTGCACTTACTACAGAGAAGGCAGTGAAACTCTTTGAATCTTTTGATGTATTCTCAAGAGCCGAGCTTGAATCACGTGCAGAGATTAAATATGAGATTTATTCTAAAGCAATCAATATTGAAGCAAAGACCATGATCGACATGGCAACCAAGCAGATCATTCCGGCAGTTATCAGATATACCACTGTTCTTGGCGAATCCATCAATACAGTGAAAACAGCGGGCGAAGGGCTGATCGATGTAAGTGTACAGCTTGACCTGCTTAAGAAAGCATCAAAACTCTTAAAGGCTGCAAACAGTGCCATGAGTAAGCTGAGCAAACTGGTTGAGAAGATCCCGGAATATGCAGAGGGACAGGACAGAGCTGTATTCTGCAGAGAAAAGGTGGTTCCTGCAATGGAAGCTTTACGTGAGCCTGTGGATGAACTGGAAATGATCGTAGATAAGGAAATGTGGCCGATGCCTTCTTATGGAGATCTTGTATTTGAAGTATAATGTTGTAAAAATATAAAGAAGAATGCTATAATGAAAGGGTCGTGAATCTGTAAAAGATAAGCGGCCTTTTTCTATAACACAAACTGGACTATAATAGTTATATAAAGGAGAACTAAATGGAAGAACTGAAATTTCTGGAGGAGCAGCAGGTAGCCCCTGAACTGATAAAGAGAGTAGAAGAATTCCGCAGCCAGTATGAGGTGGTACCGGAGACAGCAGGCAGGATTGTGAAACCATCTATTCCATTTTACGGAAAAGACATTCTGGAAATGGCCATTGCCGGACTGCTCAAAGGGGAGAATCTATTACTCACCGGTCCGAAGGCAACAGGAAAAAATATCCTTGCAGAGAACCTGGCATATATTTTCAACCGTCCCGCGTACAATGTTTCTTTTCATGTAAATACTAACAGCGGAGATCTGATCGGCACAGACACTTTCGTGGACAACGAAGTTAAGCTCCGCAAAGGAACTATCTATCAGTGTGCAGAATACGGTGGTTTCGGAATCCTCGACGAGATCAATATGGCAAAGAACGATGCAGTTTCCGTTCTTCATGCAACTTTGGATTATCGCCGTTCCATCGATGTCCCGGGCTATGACAAAATTGATCTTCATCCGGCTGCCCGTTTTATTGGAACCATGAATTACGGTTATGCAGGAACCAAAGAACTCAATGAAGCGCTGGTATCCAGATTTCTGGTCATAGACATGCCGGCTCAGACTGAAGAATCCCTGGAATTTATTTTCCGCCGGATGTTTCCAAATATAAAAGAAAACGCCAGAACACAGTTCATCGGAGTATTCCTGGATCTTCAGCTCAAAGCCACAAACAGTGAAATTTCCACCAAACCTCTGGATCTGCGAGGTCTCCTTGCAGCCATGAAGATTGTAGAAACCGGACTTTCTCCGAGAAAAGCGGTTACTATGGGGGTGGTAAACAAGACCTTCGATATTTTCGAGAAAGAAATCGTAGAGGATATTGTGAAAACCAGAATTCCGGCAGACTGGACAAGGGATGATGTATATGAAAGATGAGAAAATCGTAGAAATCGACGATTATCGTCTGGAACTGGAAAACAGGATTCGCAATCTCCTCTGGACTATCAGCGGGGATTACACGTTAAATATGAAAGTAGACGTTTCCCTGTATCTGCGCTCAAAAGCAATCGCTCTGTATGACGGCATCAAGCAGGGCGCTCTGGCAAAATATTATGACAGAAATCTGCTGGGTTTATATCTGGTAAAAAAAGTTTTCTGCCAGGCAGGAGAGGGAGAACTGACTGCAGTAGCACAGCTATGTGTAGAAGAAGCAATCGGGGACAAAATCTGTCAGGAACGTCCGGGAGTCCGGGAGATGCAGAAGGAAGCATTCGAGGATATCCTGGATCAGGAGTTTGAACGGATGCCCGCATACGGAGATATTCTTGGCCGATTGAAGATTGCCATCCTGCGTGACCGTTTACAGAATGGAAACCATTATGTAGAAGAGCGTCTTCGGGAAATCCGCGACATGGTTTACAAAGCCAGAACAGCTGCAGACACTATAGAATTGATCCGTATTATTGACAGTCTTTACAACACTATCATTGATCCGAATTTTGAGAAAGATCATGGAACACTGGAACAGGTTATGGCAGTCACCCTGGAAGAACTGACAGAATACGACTGGGAAGATTTTCTTACAGAAGAACTTTATGAGGAAGCTCTGGAGAGTTACATCGAACAGATGACAAATAAGATTACGGACATGGAAGACACTGCTGTCACTGAAGAAATGGAAAAACAGCGCCAGACCAAACACAAAATTACAATTCTCACAGAGGAAGAACTTGAGAAAGCATACACCTATGTTGAGTTGAATTTCGGAAAAACTTATCTGACTCCTGCAGAAGAGAAGCGAATGAATTATCTGATGTGTAGGGAACTTCACAGGGACTGCAGCCTTTATTTTACAGAAGGAATTCTTAAGAATCCGGTCAAACGAAACTATCAGTACGAATATGCAGTGCGATTAAAGAATAAGAATATCTGGCTCTACCATGACAAACACAGAATCGTAAAGCAGAACATCGCATCCCTCACAGACCTTTTACGAAAGACACTGGTGCTGAAAAGCGAGACGCAGGAAGTACTGTCAGACAGAGGAACGATCATTCCGTCCAGACTCTGGCGTGTGGGCAGAAGCAGTGAAGCAAATCTGTTTAAAAGAGAATTGAAATCTGATGCATCTGATTTCGTAGTAGATGTGCTGATCGATGCCAGCGGTTCCCAGATGTCCAGGCAGGGAGATGTGGCATTACAGGCTTATATCATCAGTGAAGCATTAAGTAATGTAAACCTGCCTCACCGTGTCATGAGCTTCTGCACATTCTGGGACTATACGATCCTTCACAGATTCCGTGAGTACGATGATCCACAGTCAGCTAATGAAAATATTTTTAATTATGTAACTTCTTCCAATAACAGGGATGGACTTGCCATCAAAACCGCAGGATACGGTCTGCTTCAGAGATCTGAGGAGAAAAAAATCCTCATTGTATTAAGTGATGGAAAACCATATGATGTCATCGTAAACAGACCTCACGCAAAGAACCCGGAACCTTATATGGGAAAATATGCGATCAATGATACTGCTACAGAAGTGCGGCACCTGCGAAACCTTGGAGTAAGTGTTCTGGGAGTCTTTGCAGGGGAAGAAAAGGACCTATCCACAGAAAAAAAGATATTTGGAAAAGATTTCGCATATATCCGGGATATTTCGAATTTTTCCAGAATTGTTGGGAGATACCTGATTAAACAGTTGGATTCAGATGAATAGACTGATAAAACAGGGAAAAAATATGCTGTTTGAGCGTGTTGATATGTTAAGAGATTATCAAGTTAGCACGTTAATATGGTAAAGTGCATTAAAAAACCAGTTTTTTCACCTTGCCTTTTTGTATAAATTTCGCTATAATGTTCTATGTTTATAAATCAATACAAAAGGGAGAGGAAATCATGAACGAAAACAAAGAGTTCAAACCGTATATTCCGGCTGACAAGATCACACCAGAATTTACGGTGACATCCATCATCATGGGTGTTATCCTTGCAGTTATCTTCGGTGCAGCCAATGCTTATCTTGGTCTGCGTGTAGGTATGACTGTATCTGCTTCCATTCCGGCAGCAGTTATTTCCATGGGCGTAATTCGCAAGATCATGAAAAAGAACTCCATTCTGGAGAGCAACATGGTCCAGACAATCGGTTCAGCCGGTGAATCACTGGCAGCCGGTGCAATTTTCACAATGCCAGCTCTGTTCCTTTGGGCAGAAGAAGGACTTTGTGAAATGCCGGGTATCGTGGAAATCACATTAATCGCACTTTGCGGTGGTGTTCTTGGTGTACTTTTTATGGTACCACTTCGTAACGCACTGATCGTAAAAGAGCATGCAACACTTCTTTATCCTGAAGGAACTGCCTGCGCAGATGTTCTTCTTGCAGGTGAAGAGGGTGGTGCAAACGCTGCGACAGTATTCTCAGGTATGGGAATCGCAGCGATCTTTAAATTTGTCGTTGACGGTTTAAAGGTAATCCCTGCAGACGTTGCAGTAGCATTTAAAGGATTCAAAGGTGAAATTGGTATGGAATGCTATCCTGCACTTCTCGGTGTTGGATATATCGTAGGACCAAGAATCGCATCCTTTATGTTTGTTGGTTCTCTTATTGGCTGGATGGTGCTGATTCCGGTAATCTGTCTGTTCGGAGCTGATACAGTTATGTATCCCGGAACAGAAACAATTTCTGCTCTTTATGCAGCAGGCGGAGCATCTAAAATCTGGAGTACTTATGTAAAATATATCGGAGCAGGAGCTATCGCAACAGGTGGTATTATTTCTCTGATCAAATCCCTGCCTCTGATCATTGCAACCTTCCGTGATTCCATGAAGAGCATGAAGGGTGGCAAGAATACAAGTACAGAAAGAACTGCACAGGATCTTCCAATGAACGTTATCCTGATCGGTATTGTGGCAATGGTTGCGATCATTTGGCTTGTTCCGGCTATCCCGGTTAACCCGATCGGTGCGCTGATTATCGTAATCTTCGGCTTCTTCTTTGCAACTGTATCTTCCCGTATGGTTGGTCTTGTAGGAAGCTCCAACAACCCTGTATCAGGTATGGCTATCGCTACTCTTCTGATCGCAACAATGATTATCAAAGCATCCGGCAAAACCGGTATCGACGGAATGAAAGCAGCAATTGCTATTGGTTCCGTAATCTGTATCGTAGCAGCGATCGCAGGTGATACTTCACAGGACTTAAAGACAGGTTATCTTCTTGGTGCAACTCCTAAGAAGCAGCAGATCGGTGAGCTTATCGGTGTTGTTGCTGCCGGTCTTGCTATCGGTGGAGTTCTTTATCTTCTGAACACTGCATGGGGATACGGAAGTGCAGAAGTACCTGCTCCTCAGGCAACTCTGATGAAGATGATCGTAGAAGGTATCATGGGCGGCAAGCTTCCATGGACACTGGTATTTATCGGTGTATTCCTTGCAATTGGTCTGGAAATCTTAAGAATTCCGGTTATGCCATTTGCTATCGGTCTTTACCTTCCAATCTACCTCAACGCTGCTATCATGATCGGTGGTGTTGTTCGTATGTTCGTTGACGGAAGAAAGAATGTTGATGATAAGAAAAAAGAAGAACAGGCAACAGACGGTACACTTTACTGTGCAGGTATGATCGCAGGTGAAGGTCTTGTAGGTATCCTTCTTGCAATCCTTGCAGTAGTAAACGTAAGCAGTGTATTTGATCTCTCCGGAAGCATTAACCTTGGTAATGCAGGCGGCGTGATCCTGATGTTACTTATGATCTTAAGCCTTCTGAAATTCAGTATCTGGAACAAGAAGAAAGCCTGATCAGGCGGAGATGATAATATTTAAATGAGTAAAAAGAAAAAAGAATTACAGATCAATTATCTGGATCTCATTCCTGAGCGCAGTGCACAGCTTCGCTGGCATACTGATATCAGGGGGAGAATGGTGCTGGAAATAGAGAATAAGGGCGCGTTTAACACGATTGCCCAGAAGCTGTTTGGAAAACCCAGATATACGAAGATACATCTGGATGACAATGGCACATTTATCTGGCCACTCATAGATGGCAGGAAGACAGTGGAAGATATTGCTGCACTGGTAAAAGACGAATTTGGGGAGAAGGCAGAGCCTTTATATCCAAGGATCGTTAAATACTTCCAGATAATGGAGAGTTATCATTTTGTAAATTTTATCAATAAGCCTGAAAAATAAGGTAAGAATAAGAGCGGGAGCAGTCCTTCATGGATTGCTGCCGTTCTTGTAGTTTATGGAAGAATAATTACGGCACAGTGATAAAGCGGTATCTCTGGCTGATATTCATGAAAGCATAAAACAAATATTATTTTTACAGAATACAAGGAGGCGAATGAATGAAGTTAGTAAATGGAAAAAGATCACAGCTTCTGGAATATCTGATGATCATAGCAGGAACCGGATTAATGGCACTGGCGATCAATTCCGTATTTGATGCATCAGGTATGGTAACCGGAGGCTTTTCAGGTATTGCGATCATTATAAAAGCAGGGAGTCAGGGAATCATTGACGGTGGTATCCCTCTCTGGGTAACAAATATGGGTTTGAACATTCCACTGTTTCTGATCGGATGGAAGATTAATGGATTCTCCTTTGTAAAAAAAGCTTTGATAGGAGAAATTGCTCTGTCCACCTGGCTTGCCATAGAACCTGTATGGAATCTTGCTGGCAATGATCTTCTTCTTGCCGCACTTTACGGTGGTGTGATCCAGGGTGTGGGAATCGGTCTTGTCTTTCTGGGCGGTGGAACAACCGGAGGAACCGATATGATGGCAGCTATCATCCAGAAATATCTGCAGCAATATTCAATCGCACAGATCATGCAGGTTATAGATGCAGGCGTTGTACTGGTGGGTATGTATGTGTTTGGCATCCACAAGGCACTCTATGCGATTATTGCGGTATATCTGGTGACAAAAGTATCTGACGGTTTGATTGAAGGTCTGAAATTCTCAAAAGCTGCCTATATCATTACAGCAAAGCCAAAAGAAATAGCAGATATGATCATGAAAGATCTGGACAGAGGTGTAACAGGCATTAGTGCCAGAGGAATGTACTCAGGACAGGATAAACTGATGCTTTTCTGCGTGGTAAATAAAAAAGAGATCGTAATGCTTAAAGAAAAAGTAGATGAAATTGATCCGGAAGCTTTTGTGATAGTGACAGATGCCAGGGAAGTTCATGGAGAAGGTTTTATTGAAAAAAAGTAATACAAAAAAATATATAAAAAATTGTAAATTTTTTTCTCTTTCCTCTTTCATTTTTGGTAAATATATATTAAAATACAATACAGGTATAAGGTTTTATAGTTAAAACGGAAAATAAACACTATAGGATGAGAAGGGATTGAAATCAGATGATATCGAATCAGGTGCTTCAGAATACTCTTGAAGGGTTAAAAGAAATTTCCAGAACAGAATTTTGTGTACTCGACACAGAAGGCAAAGTGCTTGCAAGTACTTTTGCAGATTTTTCCATTGCAACACAGGATGTACAGGCTTTCGTAGAATCACAGGCCGACAGCCAGCTTGTAAAGGGGTTCCAGTATTTTAAAGTCTGTGATGACTATCAGCTGGAATATATACTGGTCGCCCATGGCGACGATGAAGATACTTATATGGTTGGCAAGCTCGCCGCTTTTCAGATCCAGAATCTGATTGTAGCGTATAAAGAACGCTTTGACAAAGACAGCTTTATCAAGAACCTGCTTCTTGACAACCTGCTTCTTGTTGACATTTATAATCGTGCGAAGAAACTGCACATTGAGGCAGATGTTCGCCGCGTAGTCATGATCCTTGAAATGCCACAGGAGAAAGACCACAGCTCCATGGAAAGCGTGAAGAGTCTTTTCGGCGGTAAAAGTAAAGACTTTATCACAGCAGTAGATGAGAAGAGTATTATCGTAGTCAAGGAACTTGAAGATGGTGAGAATTATCCTGAGATGGATCAGCTTGCACATACTATCCTTGATACTCTTGGAATGGGAAATGACGGTAAGACACATATGGCATACGGTACTATCGTCAATGAACTGAAAGAAGTATCACGCTCCTATAAAGAAGCCCGCATGGCTCTTGATGTAGGTAAGATTTTCTTCGGAGATAAAGAAGTGATCGCATACAGCTCTCTGGGAATCGGACGACTGATCTACCAGCTCCCGATCCCACTCTGTAAGATGTTTATCAAAGAAATCTTCGGCGGCAAATCCCCGGATGACTTTGACGAAGAGACTCTGGTCACAATTGATAAGTTCTTCGAGAACAGCCTCAATGTTTCAGAGACATCCAGACAGCTTTACATCCATAGAAACACTCTGGTCTATCGCCTCGATAAACTCCAGAAGAGTACAGGTCTTGATCTCCGTGTTTTTGAAGATGCCATTACATTCAAGATTGCACTCATGGTAGTACGTTATATGAAATATATGGAAACACTGGAATACTGATATATTATAATAGAAGGAAAACTTTCAATGCCTGCCACAGCTTTAATTGCTGCCGCAGGCATTTTTGACCTTTACAAATCCAGCCTTGCAGTGTATAGTTAGAAATCGAGATTGCAATTGATAAGGTATGCAATATCCTGAGACATGCAAGCCAAAATTCCATTGCCGCAGGCAATTTGGAATGAATGTTGGCTGCGTTACTGTGAACATTCTATGAATCCTCAAAAATCTCTTGCAATCCCCAAAAACATACATTACAATAATGTTACAAATTCATTAACCCATTGGAGGAAAAATCTATGATAGATCTTATAGATGTAAGCAAGTCCTATGGTCCCGGCCTTCCGGCAGTGAACCATGCGAACTTACATATAGATAAAGGTGAATTCGTCTTTGTAGTAGGAAACAGTGGTTCAGGAAAAACAACCCTGATCAAACTTCTTATGAAAGAGCTGGATTCCACATCCGGCCAGATCATCGTAAGCGGTGAACGTCTGGAAGGAATGAAACACAGAAGAGTAGCCAAATACCGCCGTAAGCTGGGCGTAGTATTTCAGGACTTCCGTCTTCTGAAAGACAGAAATGTATATGAGAATGTAGCGTTTGCCCAGAGAGTAGTCAACCGTCCCACAAGAGTAATCCGTAAACGTGTCCCGGAGGTACTTCAGGAAGTTGGACTTGCTGTCAAATACAAATCCTTCCCGGATGAACTTTCCGGTGGAGAACAGCAGAGAGTTGCATTGGCAAGGGCGCTGGTCAACCGTCCGGATATCCTTCTGGCAGACGAGCCTACAGGAAACCTGGATCCGAAGACTTCCGAAGAAATCATGAAGCTTCTGGAACAGATCAACGACAGAGGAACCACAGTAGTGGTTGTTACACATAACAAGGATATTGTAAATTCCATGCGCAAACGTGTTGTGACCATGCATGAGGGCTCTATTATAAGTGACGAGAAAGAGGGAGAATATCATGAGGCCTAGTACAATCTGGTACACTCTGAAACAGGGTGTCAAAAATATCAAAAGAAACTGGATGTTTTCCCTGGCTTCCATTATCACCATGGCTGCCTGTATTTTTCTGTTTGGAATCTTTTTCTCCATTGTCAATAATGTGAATAATATTGCACATAAGGTAGAGCAGGAAGTGCCGATCACAGTATTCTTTGAAGAGGGAACTACAAACAAACAGATCAAAGCAATCGGAAAGAAGATCAAGGCACGTCCGGAAGTAGAGAAAATAGAGTATCAGTCAGCTGATGAAGCCTGGGAGGAATATAAAGAGCAGTATTTCCAGGGTTCAGAGGCAGCAGACGGATTTAAGGACGATAATCCTCTTGCAAATTCAGCCAATTATCGTGTGTATATGAATGATATCACGAAGCAGTCAGAACTTGTTTCCTATATACAGGAACTGAAACATGTAAGAAAGGTCAACCAGTCTGAGGAAGCGGCAAAAACACTGGGAAATATCAACAAGTTGGTTTCCTATATTTCCATTGCCATCATTGTATTACTGCTTATTATCTCCATATTCCTGATCAGCAATACGGTATCTGTGGGTATTGCAGTCCGTAAAGAAGAGATTGGAATTATGAAATACATAGGAGCGACAGACGCATTTGTCAGAGCACCATTCCTGTTGGAAGGCATGGTTCTGGGGGTGGTCGGAGCAGCAGTTCCGCTGATCGTGCTTATTTTTGTTATAATGGGGCAATATCCTATATTCTGACCAAGTTTAATGTGCTTACAGGTGTGGTGGATTTCATCCCGGTATGGCAGATTTACCAGACATTACTTCCAATAAGTCTGGGACTTGGAATCGGAATCGGACTGATCGGAAGTTTCTTTACAACAAGAAAGCATTTAAGAGTATAATAAAAAGCAGATAAGCATGAAGCTGCCGGAACAATGATATCATATCATAAACCGGCGGCTTTTTTTACAGGAGTGCAGACATGAAAAATAAAGAATTTTGGAAAGGTGCAGTAGCAGGAGCACTGGTTGTGACGTGCATCGGTACAGGTGTTTTTGCAGGAACAGGTCTTGCAGCAAAAGGAACAGCTCTTGGTGATCGCAAGTGTACATCAAAGCTGGCATATCTTGAAGAGCTGATCGACAGATACTATCTGGGAGATAAGGATGAAGAGAAGCTTCAGGAAGGGCTTTATGCAGGTCTTCTCTATGGACTGGATGATCCTTATTCCAGATATTATACAGCAGAGGAATACGATTCTGAGAATTCTTCCAATGAGGGAAGCTATGTGGGGATCGGCATTCTTATGGAGAAGAACAAAGAAGGCGGAGTAAAGATTGTTGAATGCTATGAGGGCGGTCCCGGAGAAAAAGCAGGACTGGAGGAAGGGGACATCATCAGTGCCATTGACGGGGAAGATATCACAGAGGATGAAGTATCTGATGTTGCAGACATTGTCCGCAATTCAGATAAAGACAGTGTGGTGCTTACTGTTCACAGAGAAGGTGCAGAAGATGCCATGGAAATCACAGTCCCTGTCACAGATGTGGAATTACCGTCTGTTTTCCATGAAATGCTGGATTCTAAAATCGGTTACATCCGCATTACACAGTTTACAGGCGTTACCGGCGAACAGTATCAGGAAGCTTTTGATGACCTGCAAAAACAGGGAATGGAGAAAATGATCGTGGATCTCCGCGATAATCCGGGTGGACTTCTTGATTCTGTCTGTGATGTCCTGCGGAAAATCCTTCCGGAAGGACTGATCGTTTACACCGAAGATAAGGACGGAAACAGAGAAGAGGAAAAATGTGATGGCAAAAACGAACTCCGGATTCCGCTTGCAGTCCTGGTAAATGAAAGCAGCGCCAGTGCATCAGAGATTTTTGCCGGTGCAGTGCAGGATTATGGTATTGGAACGATTGTCGGAACAACTACTTACGGAAAAGGCGTGGTACAGTCCATCCGCCAGCTCTCAGACGGAAGTGCCATTAAACTGACTGTTGCCAACTACTACACTCCAAAAGGAAACAACATCAACAAAACAGGAATCAAACCTGATATAGAGGTTTCTCTGGATACCAGCCTGCTGAATAAGAATAAAGACGAGATCACCCATGATGAGGATAATCAGCTGCAGGAAGCGATTAAGGCAGTTGAGAAGGAAAAGTAGTTGTTTGGCTGATAGTTTGATGTTATACTGTATATATCTGTATTTATAATAGAAGCATTTTTATTATAGATGGAAAGCCCATTACTGAGCAGGCAGCGGATTTTGCTTCGTAACTGAAAAAATAGTCAAGCGGATATTCGCATTTGAAGCAGGGGACTTACTTGATTCGGTTAAACAGTTAATGGGCAGAAATTGAAAAATATCAGAAAACGAGAGGGCGACAACATGAGCGAATATGTGATCACCACCGACAACAATTCAGATCTTCCGGAGGAATATCTCAAAGACCATGGAGTAGGCTGCATGTATCTCAGTTATTCCATGGATGGAAAAAATTATACACATGGAAATTTCCTTCCGGAGCATGAATTTTATGAGGCAATGAGAAACGGTTCCATGCCAACCACAGCACAGGTAAATCCTGAAAATGCAAAAGCACTGCTGGAGCCTTACCTGAAAGAAGGAAAAGATATTCTTCATATTGCATTTTCCTCTGCCTTAAGCGGTACATACAATAGCAGCCGTATCGCAGCAGAGGAACTGATGGAGGATTATCCGGATCGCAAGATCATCGTGGTAGATTCTCTTGGCGCTTCCCTTGGTCAGGGGCTTCTGGTTTACCTTGCACAGGAGAAGAAAGAGCAGGGAGAAGATATGGAGACAGTTGCGAAATGGGCAGAAGAGAACAGGCTTCATATGGTACACCTTTTTACAGTCAACGATTTAAACCACCTATACCGCGGAGGCCGCATTTCCAGAACTACTGCAGTAGTAGGAAGCATGCTGAATATTAAACCGGTCCTTCATGTAGACAACGACGGAAAACTCACTGCCATCGGTAAAGTCCGCGGCCGTAAAAAATCCCTTCAGGAGCTGGTAAAGCTTATGGATGAGAAAATCGGCAGCTATCATGACACCTGCCATACCATCTTTATCAGTCATGGCGACTGCGAAGAAGATGCAAATTATGTGGCAGAGAAAGTAAAAGAAAAATACCAGATCAACACGATTATCATGAATCAGGTAGGAGCCACCATCGGCGCTCACTCAGGTCCGGGAACAATGGCGTTGTTCTTTGTGGGAGATGAAAGATAAATTAGTTTTTTTGTAAAATGGTTTCATGGTATCATTATCCTGCGGGAAGATAAATGATACTGTGGAACCACTTTTGATATTACAGGAGATTTTTATGAAATTATTAAAAAAAGCATTTACATTCATATTTATATTTATGCTGAGCGTTTCAGGACTGACAGGATATCAGGTAAACGCCTCAGAGGAGCCAAAACATCTGGATATCCTGTTCACCCATGACCTGCATTCCCATTTGAACAGCTTTCAAACGATTGTAGACGGGACACAGCAGGAGACCGGCGGGTTTGCCCGGCTGAAAACATTGATCAATGAGCACGAGAAAGAGAATACAGATACACTCATACTGGATGGCGGAGACTTCTCTATGGGAACTCTGATACAGACTGTATATGACACTGAGGCCGCCGAACTGCGGATGCTTGGATATCTGGGCTGTGATGTGACAACTCTGGGAAATCATGAATTTGATTACGGCTCCGATGGTCTGGCAGATATGCTGAACGCCGCAGTCAGTTCAGGCGAAAACCTTCCCAGGATGGTTGTGTGTAATGTGGACTGGGATGCAATGAAAAAAGCCGGCCTCAGTGAAGGACAGAAACAGATTTATGAAGCATTTCAGACATATGGAGTAAAAGACTATACGGTAATTCAAAAAGGTGATGTAAAGATTGCAGTACTGGGTGTTTTCGGCAAGGATTCTCTGGATTGCGCTCCTACTTGCGAGCTTCTTTTCAAAGACCCGTCAGAAGCAGCCAGAGAAACAGTAGAGGAAATAAAAAAGAACGAAGATGTAGACATGATCGCCTGTGTATCACACAGCGGAACATGGGAGGACGAAAAAGTATCAGAGGACGAAATCCTTGCAAAGAATGTTCCGGACATTGATCTGATCGTCAGCGGACATACCCACACACAGTTGGCAGAACCGATCCTGCAGGGAGATACCTGCATCGTATCCTGTGGAGAATATGGGAAAAACCTGGGAACACTTTCCATGACTCAGAAAGAGAATGGACGATGGGAACCGGATACCTATGAGCTTGTTCCGGTTACGGATAAAATCAAGGCAGATGAGGCCACACAGAAGAAAATAGATGAATTGTCAGATACTGTTGACACCAATTATCTTTCCAATTTGGTTATACCAGAGAGGAAATTACTGGCAGAGAATGACATTGAATTTAACAGCCTCAGTGAGATGGAAACAAAGCATGAGGAGTTAAATCTGGGAGATATCATATCAGATGCTTATGTATATGCAGTAGAGAATACAGGAGACTCTGACGGAGAAAAAGTAGATGTTGCAATCGTACCTGCCGGAACTGTAAGAGATACTTATACAAAAGGCGATATAACAGTGGAGCAGGTATATAATTCCTTCTCGCTGGGAACAGGAAAGGACGGACTTGCAGGTTATCCTCTGATCAGTGCATATTTAACGGGAAAAGAACTGAAAACAGTGGCAGAGGTAGATGCCTCAATTTCAGATTTTATGACAATAGCCAGATTATATTGCAGTGGAATGAATTTCACATATAATCCCCACCGCATGATCTTAAATAAAGTAACAGACTGTTATCTGACAGGCAAGGACGGGGAAAGGGAAGAAATACAGGACGATAAATTATATCATGTTGTCACCGACCTGTACACTGGCCGTATGCTTGGCTCTGTTCTGGACAAATCCTATGGTCTGATATCCATCGTCCCCAAAGATAAAAACGGCAATCCCATAGAGAATCTGGAAGATTATGCAGTCATGGATGGAAAAAAAGAACTGAAAGCCTGGGCTGCAATTGCAGAGTATATGCAATCCTTTGAAGACACAGACAAAGACGGAATTGCAAATGTGCCGGAATATTATAATACAACACACGAAAGAAAAGTTGCAGACAACAGCAAAAACATCATAAATCTGGTAAAACATCCGAATAAATTTGCTATAGCGATTGTGGGAATCTGTATTGTGGCTGTTGGGGTGATTTTGTTGCTGATCTTCGGAATTGTAAAGATTATCAGAAGAAGGAGATAGCATTTTTACTATAAACATTGCATGATCAGTTGCTCTATCAGGAGGTAAAGGGCGGATATGTGAAAAGCTATTTCTATTTTGGAAAAAAGAAAAAGACCTCATAATATGAAGCCTTTAAAGGCACACACTGTGCAACTGGAAAAACCAGTGAGTAGTGCAAATCCGTAGGGAAAATTAGAACAGTAGTTTATCTAAATTAAATGATTTTATAAAAAGAAAGCAGGTGAAATGTAATGAACGTTATATGTTTCCATAACCCAGATGAAGAAAATGGCTATTTAAGTAACTGGTATCTTAGTCATTTCACAGTCAACGGAATAGATTTTTCGTCAATGGAGCAGTTTATGATGTATCAGAAGGCATGTCACTTTCATGATGAAGAAATAGCTAATGACATACTTCATACAGATAATGTTGCTGAGATTAAGAAATTAGGTCGTAAAGTACATAACTATGATGAAAATGTCTGGAATGGTGTAAGGCAGATTATTGTTTATGAGGGATTAAAAGCGAAATTCAGTCAAAACACAGACTTAAAACGACAACTTGTTGATACAGGTGATGCTGTGTTAGCTGAATGCGCAGTAAGAGATCAGATCTGGGGAATAGGTTTATCCATGGGAGATCCAAACAGGTTTGAGCGAAGCAAATGGAGAGGCAACAATCTTCTGGGATATGCTTTAATGTTAGTGAGAGAACAGTTATAAATCCTGATTCTTGAGATGGAAATAGATAAGAAAAACATTTTTTATGAAATCCAGAATAAGAAGGAGTTTTTGAATGAGCAAAAAAATAACGAAAAGAGGAAGGTACATAATGAAAGTATTAATGCTCAACGGCAGCCCGAGAACAAAAGGAAATACATTTATTGCATTAGAAGAAATGAAAAAAGTATTCGAAGTAGAAGGTGTAGAAGCGGAAATTGTACAGGTAGGCAATAAAGATGTAAGAGGATGCATTGCCTGTAGACGTTGTGTGGAACTTGGCAAATGTGTTTTTGATGATGTGGTGAATGAATTGGCACCGAAATTTGAAGAAGCAGATGGAATTGTGGTTGCCAGTCCGGTATATTTTGCTTCAGCGAATGCTACACTGATTGCCACCCTTGACAGACTGTTTTTCAGCACATCTTTTGATAAAACAATGAAAGTGGGCGCAAGCGTGGTCTGTGCAAGACGTGGAGGCTGTTCAGCGACTTTTGATGAGCTGAACAAGTATTTTACCATATCAAACATGCCGATTGCGGCCAGCCAGTACTGGAATTGCATACATGGACGCGAACTGGGAGAAGCTGACAGGGATGAAGAAGGAAAGCAGACCATGCGTGTACTCGCCAGAAATATGACTTTTCTGATGAAGAGTATCGAACTTGGTAAAAAGCAGTTTGGACTTCCGGAAAAGGAAGAACATGCATTCACACATTTTATCAGATAGAGATTCCTGAGTGCTTTTTAAATGAATCGAGTTACCTGCTGCATTTGCGGAGAGCAATAAGCAGTGGGTGGAACAGAGGGAAGGGATAACTATGTATCGTATTTTTATCGTAGAGGATGATGAGATCATCTCAGAAGTACTGAAAAAGAATCTTTCGTCCTGGGGATATGATGTATCCTGTGCGGAGGATTTTTCCAATATTATACAGGAATTTGTACGCAGAGATCCCCAGCTTGTCCTGCTGGATCTGAAGCTGCCTTTTTATAATGGATTTCATTGGTGTGAAGAAATACGCAGAATTTCTCAGGTTCCGGTTATCTTTATTTCTTCGGCGGCAGATAACATGAATATGGTTATGGCGATGAGTCGTGGCGCAGATGATTTTATTGCAAAACCGTTTGATATGGATGTACTGACTGCAAAAATTCAGGCGATTCTGCGCCGCACATATTCCTTTGGAACTCCGGGAAATGTTCTGGAATATAAAGGGATTGTTCTGAGTCCTTCCCGCTGTACACTGACGTGGAATGGAAACGATATTGATCTTACGAAAAATGAGCTTCGCATTCTGGAAATATTGATGGAGCATGCCGGAAAGGTTGTTTCCAGAGATGCGATTATGACGAAACTATGGGAGAGTGACAGCTTTATTGATGATAATACGCTGACTGTGAATATTACCCGCCTGCGCAGGAAACTGGAAAAAGAAGGACTGAAAGAATTTATCATTACCAAAAAAGGCCTTGGATATATGGTATAAGACGACAGTATAAATAAAAGGATTTTTTATGAAACTTTTTCTGGATTATATAAGCAAAATTAAATTCTATATCATTCTGCAGTTGTTTCCTGTAATGCTTGCAGAAATAATTTTCTTTCTTTATCAGCTGCCGATTGAACCGATGGTGTATGTTACTGTTTTCTGGTTAATAACTGGTATTTGTGCGTGTCTGAACGGATTTTACAGATACAGGAAAAAGGTAGAACAGTTGGAATTGATTGCAGCTGCACCGGATATCAATCTTTCACAGATGGATTCTCCTGTCGGTCAGGATGAAAGATTCCAACAGGAAATTATGCAGCAGTTAAATCAGATGCGTATCGATGTGGAGAATGCCAGCCAGAAGTCGTCTGAAGACATGACAGATTATTATACGATGTGGGCACATCAGATCAAAACGCCGATTTTTGCACTGCGACTTTTACTTCAGGAGAGTCCTGAGGAAAATAAAGAGAAACTTTCGGAACTTTTTAAAATTGAGCAGTATGTGGAGATGGTTCTTGGTTATCTAAGGACAGAGGATATGTCTTCGGATCTCAAACTTTCCCGTTGTTCTCTTGACCGAATCATACGTGATCAGATTCATAAATATGCAGGAATTTTTGTCTCAAAGAAACTCACACTTACTTATGAAAGTATTTCGCAGGATGTTCTGACGGATGAAAAATGGCTGGGATTTGTGATCGGACAAATTTTATCCAATGCCCTGAAATATACCCGAACCGGAGGAATCCGAATTTATCTGGAGAAAAAATTATCTCTGGATACAGATGATGTAAGCATTTCGATAGGAAATGATGACTGCAATAAAGTAGAAAACCTTACACTGGTCATTGAAGATACCGGAATTGGTATTCGTGCAGAAGATATTCCGCGAATTTTCGAAAAAGGCTACACCGGAGTAAACGGACGGGATGATAACCGCGCAACAGGTATCGGACTGTATCTCAGCAACAAGATTATGCGCAAACTGGGACATCGTCTTTATATAACTTCTACGGAAGGAAAAGGAACGAAAGTATTTCTTGAATTTTCAGTTGAAGATTTGAATATGTATTAGAGCGTGTCTGAAAAATCATTCCCGCAATCTGCACGCCCCACTTTGCGGGATATTTCACCTGAATTCAGTTGCCGTAGCCCACTACGGCGCCCTCATCCGGGCAAAATATCCCACAAATTGTGACGCACATCTTGCAGAAAGCCTTTTTCAGACACGCTCTAGAGTTTTTTTACACGTTTTAGAGGAAACCTGCTAATATTTAAGTGACACGAAACCTTACAGAAATGTAAGGTTTTTTCATATAATGTAACCTGTTTCGATGGCAGAAGCCGTAAAAAATCCTTATACTTACGGTATCAATTAAAAGAAAGGAGCCCCATTTATGGCTTTGCTTGAAGTTACAAATATCAAAAAAATATACAGTACACGTTTCGGGGGAAACAAGGTACAGGCGCTTTCAAATGTTACATTTTCTGTAGAGGAAGGTGAGTTTGTCGCGATTATGGGGGAATCTGGTTCCGGTAAGACAACCTTGCTGAATATTCTTGCGTCTCTGGATCGTCCGACATCCGGAGAGGTTCTTCTGGAAGGAAAAAATATCGTATACCTTACAGAAAAAGAAATATCAGCATTCCGAAGGAAAAATCTTGGATTTGTTTTTCAGGATTTTAATCTGCTGGATACCTTCAGCCTGAGAGATAATATTTATCTTCCACTTGTTCTTACAGGAGAAGATTATCGTGAGATGGAACAGAAAATCCGCCCGATTGCGCAGGCTCTTAAGATCACAGAGCTTCTGGATAAATTTCCATATGAAGTTTCCGGTGGTCAGAAACAACGTGCTGCTGTTGCAAGGGCGTTGATCACGAATCCCAAACTGATTCTTGCGGATGAACCGACGGGCGCACTTGATTCAAAGGCGGCATCAGCACTTCTTTCCGTATTTGGTGAAATCAATGCAGAGGGACAGACAATCCTCATGGTCACACACAGTGCACAGGCAGCCAGCCATGCGTCCAGAGTTCTTTTCATCAAAGACGGAGAAGTTTTTCATCAGATATACAAAGGCAGTAAATCGCGTCAGGAAATGTATCAGATGATCGCGGATACGCTTACGATACTTACGACAGGTGGTGAGCAGCATGCATAAGGGAATTTTTTCCAGACTTGCAAAACAGAATATCCGAAACAACAAAAGCACATATATTCCATACATGATCACCTGTATTTTCTGTATTGCAATGATTTATATGATGGAATTTCTGCGTGACTGCCCGACACTGGATCAGGCAGTGCGTCAGGCGGATGAAGTGCGTATGATCGTGTTTACAGGAGAGATAGTCGTAGAGATCTTCTGTATTATTTTTCTGATCTACAGTAATAGTTTTCTAATGAAGAGAAGGCAAAAAGAGATAGGTCTTTATAATATTCTTGGACTGGAAAGAAATCACATTGGAATCGTAATGTTTCTTGAAACGATCATTACCTCAATAGGTTCACTTGCCGGCGGTATTGCAACCGGAATTATTGGAAGTAAGCTGGCGCTTCTTTTGCTGTTAAAGCTGCTTCATATCCCTTCAGTGCTCGGATTTTATATTTCAGTAAAGGGGATTTTTACCTGTCTGTTCATGTTTGGCATCGTATTTTTGATGATTCTGTTTCTGAACCTTGCGAAAATTCATTTAAGCCGTCCGGTAGAATTACTTCGCGGTAATAATACCGGAGAAAAAGAGCCGGCAGCAAAATGGCTTATGGCATTGATTGGTTTTATCTGCCTTGGTGCAGGCTATTACCTTGCGGTTACGACTGAATCTCCAATCAAGGCAATTACGAGGTATTTCGTCTTGCTGTTATTCTTGTTATGGCAGGGACTTATCTGCTTTTTACCGCAGGAAGTATTGTGATTCTGAAGTTTCTCCGACTCAGAAAGAGTTTTTATTACAGGACTGGAAATTTTATCAGCATATCGGGAATGCTTTATCGAATGAAGCAGAACGCAATCGGTCTGGCAAGTATCTGTATACTAAGTACAGGTGTTCTGCTTATGATTTCCATGACAGTTTCCATTTATTTCGGAATGAATGATATTATGCTGAATCGCTATCCGTATGATGTTGATATGTCTGTTACCAGCATAAGCGAAGATGAATGTCAGACCGCAATAGAGGCTTTTGAAAAAGCTATTGCGGATAATAAAGTTCCGGTAGAAAAGTCTGTGGAGGAAATCTATCTGGATATCGTATGCAGCAAAAACGGTGATCAGATTCTGATAAAACCAGCAAATACTATTCGAAATTCTGATTCGGTACTGGTACTTTCTCTTTTGAATCAGGCAGAATATGAAAGACTTACAGGAATTTCTGCAAATCTTAAGGATGGTGAAATTTTTGCATGGTATCCTTCAGCTGTGCAGAAAGATTCAGTTACTGTTGATGAGACAGAATTTACAGTGAAAAAATGGCTGGATAAGAATCCCCTGACCTGTGGCGAAGATGCAGTCAGTGATAATGCAGTGCTGGTTGTTACAGATGAAGATTTTAAGAAATTTGATGAGATGCGTACAGAAATGTATAAAGGCGTTTCTTCTGCTCCTGCGGGAGAGGATCTGACACTTCATCTTGGTCTGGATATTACCGGTTCGGAGACAGATAAGATTGATTTTGGAACCCCGGTAATGGAGGTTGTTAAAGACTTGAAGAAAAACGGAGGCTTGTCAGAAAACTCATGGATAACTTCCGGAATCCGCCAGCAGGAATATGAGTCCTATTATGCGGATAATGGTTCTCTTTTGTTTATCGGAATCTTTCTCGGTTCTCTTTTCCTTATGGGAACAGCTATGATTATTTATTATAAACAGATTTCTGAAGGATATGAAGATCAGAAACGATTTGAGATCATGCAGAAGGTTGGATTAAGCCGCCGGGAGGTCAGAAGTTCTGTCCGCAGACAGATTCTGATGGTATTTTTCCTCCCGCTGTTAATGGCAATGCTTCATATTACCATGGCATTTCCAATGATCCGAAGAATGCTCCTGCTCTTTGGAATGACAAATACGAAGCTGTTTATTGGATGTACGGCGGGAACAGTATTGATCTTTGCTGTTGTGTATGGATTGATTTATCTTATGACGGCGCGTTCTTACTATCATATTGTAGAGAGAAAATAATTATTCAGCAGGCTAAACAATTACAATGAAAATAATATCAGGGTCAGAAGATAATTAAACCACTCGTGTTTATGCGATGAGATTTTGAAAACTTCTGACCCTGATATGATTGTGAGAATTTTGCAATTAATAAATAGAAAATTTCCAGTCAAAACGAACGAGAGTATTAATGCTTGTCGTCTAACAGCCTGTTTTTTTGCAGCCAGAGCATAAATCCAACACAGAGAATCAACTGCAATATAGAGGACATTGGTGTTGCCAGTCCGATATGGAACAGAGAGGTATTTGGCTGGATACTCATAATATAAGATATCGGCACTCTGATGCAGAATGCACCAAGAATTCCCTGTATCATAACTGAAGTAAACAGTAACGTTATCTGCACTTCAGCCTTATATTTCCACTGTCAGTCTGGATCACCAGATTTCCGCCCGTTCCTTTTTGTGTGTAAGAAATATCACAGTCATCCTGGTCTTCCACCATCTTACCGGTCAGCGCATCATCTACATTGATATCTCCCATATCAGTATTCACCTGTATGTTCCATGTGCGCATCACGTCTTCTTTACCAATAAAACAAAGATTACCCATATCCGTTTTCACTTTCAGATTATTGAAATCGCAATTTTTAAAAAATACATCTCCTGAATCCGTCTGAACGGCTCCATTTTCGATTTCGCATCCATTCAGCAATATATTGCTCATATCCGATTTAATATCTGCAAGCTTCCATTTCTGACCTTCCGGCACGTAAATTGTTACCACATTTTCATCTGTAGTAAGTGTTCCTTCACCCAAAAGACCCGACAAAAATCCGATATCAACATGATAATAAGTCTTCCCATCATTGTTATTTTCCTGAATCCTTAATTTACCATCCTTTACCTGATAACTGATCGGATCCTTTTTCTGATCGGATGCCCGATAAGAAATATAACAGAACTGATCATTTGAACTGACTACTTGCAAATTCATATCTGTCATGGAGATGTCTGCTGAGTCGAAATCATCAAGCTTTGTTTTCTCAAGAACCATCTCATTATCGCTTTTTTTTGTCAGCTCCATCCATTTTGTTTAAATCTGCTGATTTCACATATTTACTTCCACCGCTCGCAACACCGATGCCCGTCAAAGCTGCACCACATACACAGCATCCGACTCCTACTGCAAGCCATGCCTTTGCCCATCTTTTCATCGTTCTAACCTCTCTCTCTTTCTGCCTGTGATCCGGCGTACCAGCTTCGCAATCAGCATGCTGCTCCATTTACATAGATATACGCACAACAGTACACCAAGGATGCCAGCGCCCACAGCCAACAGCCCACTTCCTGTAAGCATTGCAAAACCGCTCATAGAAAACGGAACTGCCAGTATACCGCGGATAAGGATTTTCCCGCCAATAAGCATCAGACATAAAACTACACATAACAAAATTGCAAATACACACACAACTAATGCAAGAACGACTGCAGCAAATGCTGCCAGAAGCGGAGCTCCTACCGGTGCTGCAAATAATACCAATAGCGCTATCCATACCACATGTTTTCCGGAACCTTTCTGTTCTGCTCTGGTCTGTCCATCTGTTTCATAATTCTGATGAGCTTCTATTTTCTTATTCAGAAGATTCGCCATCAGTTCTCTGGCAGCCTCCTTCGGCGTACCAAGTTCTTTCATCAGTTCTTCTGCTCCGTCCTCATCTGTCTCCTGAAAATACTCGGTAAAATATTCCATTGCATCTTCATAGTCCTGTCTCGGAAGCTTCCGCAGATATTTATGCAGCTGGTTTAAATATTCCTCTTTGCTCAACCTCTTATCCTCCCTTCAATAATTCCATCTACAGTGTCTTTGTAGATTTGCCATTCATTGCTCAGATATGCAATCTGTGCCTTGCCTTCTTCTGTAAGGGAATAGTATTTTCTCTTTCTTCCCTGATACTCCTGCGAATAGGTAGTCAGATATCCTGCAATTTGTAACTTCTTCAATATGGGATAGAGCGTAGATTCTTTAATGTCAGCAGCCTTCTTCACTGTCTGACTGATCTCATAGCCATAAGAATCCCTGCTTTCTACCACTGACAGTATCATATATTCAATCAATAATGCTGATACCGGAAAATACATTGAATCACCTCCTGATATATATGTAAAATAATTTATATATATAAATTTTAACTATATACTATACTTCGTATGCTACCACAATAGTCAATACATATATAAAATTTTAATTATATATTTT
>ENA-OQJK01000018-OQJK01000018.1-human-gut-metagenome-genome-assembly--contig:-NODE-18-length-42974-cov-4.388055_pt1 | contig 42974 bp, 38 predicted proteins | sample MGYA00242605_ERZ504771 | MGnify/ENA primary metagenome ERZ504771 (study PRJEB26092, sample SAMD00036353) | human gut metagenome | host: Homo sapiens | study: EMG produced TPA metagenomics assembly of... | reverse complement strand
TCCATATATTTTTTTAATGTCTTTGGAAGGGACAGGCGGACTCTGTCCGTATCCCGCTCATGCACGATCCCCATCTGCATATAGGTAATGGGGATACTTTCCTGCTTAAACCGCGGCGGTCTGGGAGCCTCGATCCCCCCGGATCTTTTCAGGGCATAAAAAGACTTCCATGCCTTGTCCAGCAGCCTGCAGACTTCCTGGGCGGTCTGGGACGGGAGCTGTTTATACCACAGATCCTTTTTATGGGCTTTTTTCTGATAGTACCAGTCAGGATACTGCGCCATCCCTGTTTCTTTGTAATGCTGACGCTCGTAATTACAGACATTCCAGAGCTTGGATGCTGCATAACACATATGCCCGATGAGGTTCGCATATTCCCGGCTGACCTTTATGGATGTTTTCTTTGACAGCAGCATTTCCTCTCCTCCATCGTATCAGTACGCTTTGCTCTGATGTTCGATATACCTGCGGATATTTTCTTCCGATACAGATCCGACCGTTTCCACATAATAGGAATGGTTCCACAGCTCCCCTTTCCAAAGCTGGTTTCTTATTTCCGGAAAACGTTCGAAAAGTTTCCTGCCGGAGATCCCCTTCAGGTATTTCACGATCGCAGTTATGGATAATTTCGGAGGGGCTGACACAAAACAGTGTACATGGTCTCCTTCCCCACATTCAAACAGATGGACCGTAAAGCCCTTATCTTCTGCGATCTCCTGCACCAGTTCCTGCAGATATGCCTCGACCTCCGCACTTAATATCTTCCGCCGGTATTTTACCGACCATACCATATGGTAATTAATATTACACACACAAGTGCGATAATGTATAAGATTTTCTTTCATGCATATAGTATACCATGATATCAAAAATTTCGCAATAAAATATCGAACATATTTTCTTTTTTTATAATGCTGGATACAGCTTTTTATAGGGAGGAGAAGGGAGAAATTGAATGAAAATCATTTTGTTATTTTTATTTATTATGAGTGCAGATATGCACAGTTTGCGCTTTCATCTCGGTAATTGAATTGCCGAGGATTCCCGCTTATTATCCTAAAAATGAATAATCGTCAGAAGAACTGTTAGGCTGAGTGATAAGTTTAACTGAATAGGGTAAGTCCCCTGCGGAGGTTGCGAAAAGCAATAAGCAGGGGACTTTTGTCATCTGTACAAGGTTGACTTAAATCAAAAAAAGTTTCATATAGGTCATGAAATAATTAACAGTATGTTGACTGAGATTTTATAGAATAATAAATTAAGTCAAGCGAACAGGCAAAAATATTTGACTGGAAATTTATAAATAGCAAATTAGGTCAAGAAATTAGTGTGGATTGTATGACTTGAAAATTAAAATCTATTGATTAAGTCAAAACACCAGTTAATAATTGTTGATTTATATTTCTGTTTTTTCAATTTAAGTCATCAGAGACAGATTTATTCTGTTTCCGTAACTTTGATTTTTTTCTGGAAATCTCTGGTATATTGAATCTCATAATCAGAAGTTACGAAAAATGCCTGTACATCGTCCAGAGACTCGGCCAGTTTCATGCCATCCTCCAGACCAAGAGCAAAGCAGGTCGTGCTCAGCGCATCTCCATCCACAGACTGATCGGAAATAATGGTAACTGCAATCAGCCCGTTATCATAAGGATAGCCGGTTTTAGGATTGAGCAGGTGATGATACAAAGTGCCATTCTGTTTAAAGCATCTCTCATAAATTCCTGAGGAAACCACTGACTTATCCCTGATGTCCATAACAGCAATAGTTTCGCTTCGGTCTGCAAATGGTTTCTGGATCCCAATCTTAAAAGCAGAATTGTCTGTTTTTTCGCCAATACAGAGAACATTTCCGCCAAGATTGATGATCGCACTTTTTACATTCTGAGAAACCAGATAATCCTTCAGGCGGTCTGCGATATAACCCTTGGCAATGGCACCGAGTTCGATTGCAGTATCGTCTGTCTTTAATGTAATCTCATTTTTATCTGTATCAACAGAGATATTGTGATAATTACATTTGGGCAGTGCTGCCTGGATCAGACTGTCCTTGGGCACTTTTGGATTTTCAGCAGTAAAATCCCACAGAGAAGTCAGCGGTTCAATAGCAATATCAAATGCACCCTCAGATAATACAGAATAATCAAGTCCCTTAGAAACCAGCTCCGCCAGAGAAGCCGACACCTGATAAGTATCCTCTGTCCCCTTCACAGGTGTAAGTTCCCGATGGTTTAACTGATATAATTCACTGTCATCTGCGGTGCGGCTGAATATTTTCTCATACTTGTCACAAAGATTCATGCATTCTGTAAGCAGCTTTCTGTCCTGAGAATCATAGATAGTGACCGTAACTGCAGTATTCAGTTTGATCGCAGTGGCAGAGATGGGATCCTGGGAACCGGCATCCGTATTTTTGAGATTTTCCGTTTTTGCCGAACATCCGGAAAAAACAGCCGGACATAATATAAGAGATGCTGCGAGTATTGAAAAAGTACAGCGTGTTATTAATTTTTTTGCAGATATATGATATAATGTCATAAATGTAACCTCATAGTTATTTTATGGAATTGCTATAAGCAATAGTTCAGGGAAGAAATATCTTTTGATCCCAACACCATAGTATATCAGAAACAGCAAACTTTGCACAGGTACAAAGGCAACAGAAAAAATCCAAAAAGAGATACCGGATAGAAATGAAATATGCCGGAAACAAAGAGAGGAGTAAATAATGTCCGATGCAGTAAACTGCGAATATTGTGTAAACTACAGTTATGATGACGACTATGAATGCTACACCTGTGAAATAAATCTTGACGAAGATGAAATGGTGAAGTTCATCACCGGAAACTTCAATCAGTGTCCATACTTCAAGATGGGTGACGAATACCGCATTGTACGTAAGCAGATGTAGAATTTATAAAAAGTAACAAATATTCAACTAAGCGAGGAATTAAGATAATGGAAAACGTTTATATTATGAATCATCCGCTGATCCAGCATAAAATATCCATGCTGAGAAACAAAAACACAGGAACAAATGAATTTCGTAAATTAGTAGAAGAGATTGGAATCCTCATGGGATACGAAGCTCTCCGGGATCTTCCTGTAGAAAATGTAGAAGTAGAAACCCCTATTGAAACCTGCATGACACCAATGATCTCAGGAAAGAAGCTGGCGGTTATCCCTGTGCTCCGCGCAGGCCTTGGAATGGTAAACAGTATTCTCACACTTGTGCCATCTGCAAAAGTAGGCCATGTAGGACTCTATCGTGATCCTGTAACCCATGAACCACACGAATACTACTGCAAACTCCCGGAAGCAATTGATGAGCGAATTTCAGTGATCGTAGATCCAATGCTCGCAACCGGTGGCTCCGCAGAAGCAGCCGTTGACTTTGTCAAAAAGCAGGGCGGAAAAAACATTAAATTCATGTGCATCATCGCAGCCCCTGAAGGACTCAGACGTCTCCACGAAGCACATCCGGATGTTCAGATTTACTGTGGACATCTTGATCGTGAATTAAATGATCACGCCTACATCTGCCCAGGCCTTGGAGATGCCGGAGACCGTATCTTCGGAACAATGTAAGAACAACGTGATTTGTTACATCTCATACCTATACTGCGCATATGAAGAAATCACCCTGCATCAATATAGCAGAAATTTGTTTTAGATATACTGATAATTTTCCAACTACCAGCGTAAGCAGGATTCTCTTTTGGGGTGAATCTTGTAGGGAGTGTAGCAACTCTTAGACCTGCGGAATCTGCGTTATGAAAAAAGAAGGCAACTGTCTGAGCCGCAGGCGAGTTTTGCCTTCTTTTTTCATGCACTTAGCAGATTTTGCAGGCCTTAGAGTTCCTGCTCCCGAAACTGAACCCCAAAAGAGAATCCTGCTTACGCGTCCCTTAATGAAAAAATCAAAAAAACCGAAAAACCTACTTGACAACCCAAATCTCATATGCTATCTTATACCAGAACGCTGCCGAAGACAGTAGGTGCCGCAAGGCATAAGTTGTAAACGCCTACCGAGGACTAAGTATTCTTTATATTTTTATGTAAGATTACGCAAGCCCTACTGCCAGACAGTAAGGCTTTTTATTTACTCATTTGCAGCGGTATACAAAATCTATAAGGAGGTGTACCATTTCATGGCAAAAGTAGAACTTAAACAACCAATCGTAGACGAAATTATCAACAACGTGAAAGATGCAGAATCTGTAGTACTTGTTAACTACAGCGGTCTTACAGTTGAACAGGATACTGCTTTACGTAAGGAATTAAGAGAAGCTGGTGTTGTATACAAAGTATACAAAAACACAATGATGCATCGTGCATTCGAAGGTACTCAGTGCGAAGAACTTATCCAGCACTTACATGGAACAAACGCTATAGCAATCTCTGCTACAGACGCAACTGCTCCTGCAAGAATCCTTGATAAATTCGCAAAGAAAGCACCGGCTTTAGAATTAGTTGCAGGTATCGTTGAAGGAAACTACAACGATCAGGCAGGTATTCAGGCACTGGCTGGAATCCCGTCCAGAGAAGAACTTCTCGGCAAACTGCTTGGAAGCATCCAGTCTCCGATTACAAACTTCGCTCGTGTGCTTAATCAGATCGCTGAGAAAAACGGCTCTGAAGCAGCAGCTGAATAATTTTTGATGCCAGAGGCATAAAACGAATCTAGTAACTATTCGAAAATCACCATCCACGAGGATGCTGAAGAGTTACCGAATTAAATAATATTATATGGAGGGAATTTAAAATGGCAAAATTAACAACAGAAGAATTTATTGCAGCAATCAAAGAATTATCTGTATTAGAATTAAACGACTTAGTAAAAGCTTGTGAAGAAGAGTTTGGTGTATCCGCAGCAGCAGGTGTTGTAGTAGCAGCAGCTGGAGCAGCAGAAGCAGCAGAAGAGAAAGATGAGTTCGATGTAGAACTTGCAGAAGTTGGACCAAACAAAGTTAAAGTTATCAAAGTTGTTCGTGAAGTAACTGGCTTAGGTCTTAAAGAAGCTAAAGAAATGGTTGACGGAGCTCCTAAGGTTGTTAAAGAAGGCGCATCCAAAGCAGAAGCTGAAGATATCAAAACAAAACTTGAAGCTGAAGGCGCTAAGGTTAACCTTAAATAATTATCTTCCTATTATATATAGAAGATTTGCAAGCAGGAATGCCACTGGTATTCCTGCTTTTTTTACAGAGCCGGAGGATTACAGACTATGATGAAAAGAAAAACGGCAGTCATATTTGGTATCATCATTGCAGCCCAGCTTTGCCTGACTCCATATGCAGGTGTAAAAGTACAGGCGGCTGAACTGGAAGAAGGACAGATGTTTGAAGATTCATCAGAAGATTCAGAGACTTTTGGAGATGTGTCAATACCGGATACGCAGTCGGCAGAGAAAACTGAAGAGAATGAATTTGGGGATGACGACGGTTTCGGTGATGGAGACGTTGAAACTTTTTCAGCGGAGGATGCGGATCAGTTCCGCGAAAATATGCAGGAACTTGTGCTGAATGTGCAGAATGGAGAGGATATTACTGTAAAGTTAAATACACTGCTGGCACAGGCCAGGGACAAGGCAACGGATGAAAAGCAGTGCAAAGTTATCGTGCCGCCCGGAAATTATACACTTACGGGAACTTTGCATATGTACAGCAATATCTATCTATATGCAGAGGGTGCCACGATAACAAAGACTTCACCGCGAAAAGAAATCCTGCTCCGTCTTGGCGATACAAAGAAATCTGCAGGCGGATACGAGGGATACCGTAATATAACTATCGATGGCGGAACCTGGGATTCAAACTATGAATGTGTGGAAGACAAGGGAGGACCTGGAGGGTTTGTAGGTTTTAGGATCGGTCATGCTACGAATGTTACAGTGAAGAATGTTACATTTCTTAATAACCTTAAATCGCATTTTCTGGAACTTGCAGGAGTGAAGAATGCAGAAATTACAGGATGTACGTTCAGGGGCTACTGGAAAGAGTTTACAGGCGGCGGACAGGAATGTATCCAGCTGGATGCCTGTATGCCGAGAATTTTCCCGGGATATCTTCCATATGACGGAAGTGTCTGTGAGAACATTGTGATAAAGGATAATACCTTTGAAGATGTATTTGCCGGCATTGGAAGCCACAGCATGATGTTTGATAAACCGTATAAAAATATCACGATCAGTAACAACCGGTTTAATAATCTGAAAAAGAGAGCAATATGGTGCCTGAATTATCAGGATACGGTTGTGACGGGAAATACCATGACAAATGTGGGCGGTGGTGTTTATGTGCGTTCTGTTTATACCAGAAATGCACATACTGTCAGCGGTCAGGAAGTATCTCCGGAGGGAAATCAGTACGCAGAGAATATTCTGATCGCTGATAATCAGATCACAGTTCTGGAACCAACCGTAATAGATGGCAAACAATGGAATGGATATGGAATCTGGATCACAGGCGAGGTATCTCTGGGCTCAGCAGGAGAAACTATTCCTTCTGAAGATGATGATCCTGAGAATACAGCAAATCCGATGACCAATGGAATTCCGGCGGGAAGATATATTATTCGCGGAGTTACAGCCAGAAATAATACGATCAGCGGAAATTGCGACGGAATTAAATTTTCCATTGCAGAAGACTGTTCATGCAGGGGGAACACAGTCAGACTTTCTGATAGTCATACCTACAACAATATGGGGATCAGTGTTGCCAAGGGAAGCAATATCAGAGTTTCCTATAACAATCTTTCCGGAGGAAACGGATATGGGATTTATGCAGTCGGAACAGAGGCTTCACAGAAAATCTGCCGGATTTACGGAAATACAGTCTCCGGATTTATGAAAGATGGGATTCTGGCTTCAGGGCTTGCAGCAGGAAGCCGTATTGAACACAACAGAGTCAGTACCAGTGCGGCAAATGGCATACTTGTAAAATGTATTGATAAGAGTGTGGTTGATGGTAATTACAGTTTTAAAAATAAGGCAAGAGGAATTCTTCTGCAGAGATGTGAGTCAGCAATGGTAGCGGATAATTTTGTTTCTGAAAATGCGATCAATGGAATTGAACTCAATATAAGAAGCAATCATTCTTCTGTGCAGGGAAATGTCTGTGGTTCCAATAAAAAATCAGGTCTGCGCATTGCCGGATCAAAGGGGATTTCGGCAGACGGAAATTCCTTCCGCAGCAACAGAGGATATGCGGCGGAATTTATCCGTTCTCATATCAGCAGTTATAAAGGCAATCGTTTTGAAGAAAATGGATATTCAAATCGTATCCACGTAAGAAACAGTAAAATCTCGAAGAAATAACGTTACTGTTCGCTCCGTTCACAGTAACGAAATAGCGATTGTTGCAATTATTTGAAAAAATTAAAAAAATATCAAAAAAGTGATTGACAGGCGCAACTTGCTGTGCTATAGTGAAGAATGCTATATTATGGCAAGATGTGCCTTTATGTCTTTTGGCAAAAAGGGTCAAGTTATAATAAATTTAAAGAAAAAACAGGGGTGAAACGTCAATGGAAAAAAACAGAATTCGTTCTGTAAAAACTGGAAAAAGCATGCGTATGAGCTACCAGAGACAAGAAGAAGTCCTGGAAATGCCAAACCTGATCGAAGTCCAGAGGGATTCTTATAAATGGTTTCTTGATGAAGGACTTAGGGAAGTCTTTGATGATATTTCTCCGATCGCGGACTACAGCGGAAAGCTCAGCCTGGAATTCATCGACTTTACATTTGACGAGAAGGATGCGAAATATACTATCGAACAGTGTAAAGAACGTGACGCAACTTACGCCGCACCTTTGAAGGTTCGAGTGAGACTGATTAACAAAGAAACAGAGGAAATCAACGAACACGAGATTTTCATGGGAGATTTACCGATCATGACTGTTACAGGTACCTTTGTCATCAATGGTGCAGAACGAGTAATTGTCAGCCAGTTAGTACGTTCCCCTGGAATCTATTACGCAATAGCGCATGATAAACTTGGTAAGAGACTGTTCTCCAGTACTGTTATCCCGAACAGAGGTGCATGGCTGGAATATGAGACAGACTCTAATGATGTTTTCTATGTACGTGTTGACAGAACAAGAAAGGTTCCGATCACTGTTCTGATCCGAGCACTTGGTGTAGGAAGCAATGCAGAGATTATTGATCTCTTCGGTGAAGAGCCAAAGATCCTTGCAAGTTTTACAAAGGATACATCCACCAACTATCAGGAAGGTCTTCTTGAATTATACAAAAAAATCCGTCCGGGTGAGCCGCTTGCAGTTGAGAGTGCGGAGAGCCTTATCAATGCAATGTTCTTTGATCCGAGAAGATATGACCTTGCGAAAGTTGGACGTTATAAATTTAACAAGAAGCTCCACCTCAACAGAAGAATCGTTGGTCACAGACTGGCTGAGGATGTTGTTGATGCTTCTACAGGCGAAATCCTGGCAGAAGAAGGAACTGTTGTGACAAAAGAAATGGCAAATACCATCCAGAACAGCGCTGTTCCATATGTATGGATCCTTGGCGAGGAAGACCGTAGAATCAAGGTTCTTTCTAACTTAATGGTTGATATCCGCCACTATCTTCCGGAAATTGAAGATCCAAAGAGCATCGGTGTTACAGAAGCAGTATACTACCCTGTTCTCGAAAACATTCTGGAAGAAAATGATACATTAGAAGACAGGATTGCAGCAATCCACAGAGATATCCATGATCTGATCCCGAAGCATATCACAAAAGAAGACATCTTTGCTTCTATTAACTACAATATGCATCTGGAATATGGCCTTGGCAATGCCGATGATATCGACCACCTGGGCAACCGTCGTATACGTGCGGTAGGTGAGCTGCTTCAGAACCAGTACAGAATCGGTCTTTCCAGACTGGAACGTGTGGTTCGTGAGCGAATGACAACTCAGGATACAGAGAATATTTCTCCACAGTCCCTGATTAATATTAAACCTGTAACTGCAGCAGTGAAAGAGTTCTTCGGTTCTTCCCAGCTGTCACAGTTTATGGATCAGAACAACCCTCTTGGTGAGCTGACACACAAGAGACGTCTTTCCGCCCTGGGACCTGGCGGTTTGTCACGAGACAGAGCCGGATTCGAGGTTCGAGATGTCCATTACTCTCATTACGGAAGAATGTGCCCTGTCGAGACACCTGAAGGTCCTAACATCGGTCTGATCAACTCTCTTGCATCTTATGCAAGAATCAATCAGTACGGATTTATTGAGGCACCATACCGCAAGATCGACAAATCAGATCCTAAGAATCCTCGTGTAACAGATGAGGTTGTATATATGACTGCTGATGAAGAGGATAATTACCATGTAGCACAGGCGAATGAGCCTCTGGACGAAGAAGGATATTTCATTCATAAGAATGTATCCGGTCGTTTCCGTGAAGAGACTCAGGAGTATGAGCGTCATATGTTTGATTACATGGATGTATCTCCTCGTATGGTATTCTCCGTCGCTACTGCCCTGATCCCGTTCCTGCAGAACGACGATGCCAACCGTGCGCTGATGGGATCAAACATGCAGCGTCAGGCTGTGCCGCTTCTGACAACAGAGGCTCCGGTAGTTGGTACTGGTATGGAAGTGAAGACAGCAGTTGACTCCGGTGTCTGCGTAGTTGCAAAGAAATCTGGTACTGTACTTCGTTCCACATCTACAGATATCAGCATTAAGAATGATGATGGTACAAAAGATGATTACCATCTGACTAAATATCTGAGAAGTAACCAGAGTAACTGTTATAACCAGAAACCAATCGTATTCCAGGGTGAGCACGTAGAGGCAGGACAGGTTATCGCAGATGGTCCTTCCACAGCAAACGGAGAACTTGCTCTTGGTAAGAACCCGCTGATCGGATTCATGACATGGGAAGGTTATAACTACGAGGATGCGGTACTCCTCAGTGAAAGACTTGTTATGGACGATGTTTATACATCTGTTCACATTGAAGAATATGAATGCGAAGCCCGTGATACCAAACTGGGACCGGAAGAGATCACACGTGATGTTCCTGGCGTGGGCGACGATGCACTGAAAGATCTGGATGAGCGTGGTATTATCCGCATCGGTGCTGAAGTACGTGCCGGCGATATCCTTGTTGGTAAAGTTACTCCTAAGGGCGAGACAGAGCTTACGGCAGAAGAGAGACTTCTTCGTGCAATCTTTGGTGAGAAAGCACGTGAAGTACGTGATACTTCTCTGAAAGTACCTCACGGTGAATACGGTATTATCGTAGATGCCAAGGTATTTACAAGAGAGAACGGCGATGAGATGTCACCTGGTGTTAACCAGTCCGTACGTATCTATATCGCACAGAAGAGAAAGATTTCCGTTGGTGATAAGATGGCCGGACGTCATGGTAACAAGGGTGTTGTTTCCCGTGTACTTCCTGTTGAAGATATGCCATTCCTTCCGAACGGACGTCCTCTTGATATCGTGCTGAACCCTCTGGGTGTGCCTTCCCGAATGAATATCGGACAGGTCCTGGAGATTCACTTAAGCCTTGCTGCGAAAGCACTTGGATTCAACGTTGCAACTCCTATTTTCCAGGGTGCAAACGAGCATGATATCCAGGATACACTGGAACTTGCAAACGACTATGTAAACACAGAAGACTTTGAAGAGTTCCGCGAGAAATACAAAGACATTTTAGCACCGGATGTAATGCAGTATCTGGATGAGAACAAAGCCCACAGAGCACTGTGGAAGGGTGTTCCGATTTCCAGAGACGGTAAAGTGCGTCTGCGTGACGGCCGTACAGGAGAGTATTTCGACAGTCCTGTAACAATTGGTCACATGCACTATCTGAAACTGCACCATCTGGTTGATGATAAGATCCATGCACGTTCTACAGGTCCTTACTCTCTGGTAACACAGCAGCCACTGGGTGGTAAAGCACAGTTCGGTGGACAGCGTTTTGGTGAGATGGAGGTTTGGGCACTGGAAGCATACGGTGCATCCTACACACTGCAGGAAATCCTGACAGTAAAATCCGATGATGTTGTTGGACGTGTTAAGACATACGAAGCAATCATCAAGGGTGACAATATTCCTGAGCCGGGTATTCCGGAATCCTTCAAGGTTCTCTTAAAAGAACTTCAGTCTCTTGGTCTGGATGTGAAGGTACTCAAGGATGACAATACAGAAGTACATCTTCTTGAATCTGTAGATTACGGTGATACAGACCTTCGTTCTGTCATCGAGGGAGATTCCAGAAGACATCATGACAGAGAAGAAGACTACGGCAAACATGGCTATACAAAGCAGGAGTTTGACGGAGAAGAACTCGTTGACATTGATGAGGATGAAGATGAGGATGACTTCATTGAGCTGGATGAGGCTCTTGAAGACAATGACGAAGAGTAAGAAAGGGGAAAGAATACATGGCAGAAACAACTAACGCCAATGAAACATATCAGCCAATGACTTTCGATGCCATCAAAATCGGACTGGCGTCCCCTGAGAAAATCAGAGAGTGGTCAAGAGGCGAGGTTTTAAAACCTGAGACCATCAACTACCGTACCTTGAAACCGGAGAAAGACGGACTTTTCTGTGAAAGAATCTTTGGACCGAGCAAGGACTGGGAGTGCCACTGTGGAAAGTACAAAAAGATTCGCTATAAAGGTGTTGTCTGCGACAGATGTGGTGTAGAAGTTACCAAATCCTCTGTACGTAGAGAGCGTATGGGACATATCGAGCTGGCTGCTCCGGTATCCCACATCTGGTATTTCAAAGGAATTCCGTCCCGTATGGGACTGATCCTTGACATTTCTCCGAGAACTCTGGAGAAAGTTCTTTACTTTGCTAACTATATCGTACTGGATCCGGCTAATTCCGGACTCCAGTACAAACAGGTACTTACAGAGAGAGAATATCAGGATGCACGTGAGGCTTATGGATATGATTTCCGTGTAGGTATGGGTGCAGAATCCATCAAAGAGCTTCTTGAGGCAATTGATCTTGAGAAAGATTCTGTGGAACTGAAAAAAGAATTAAAAGATGCTACAGGCCAGAAACGTGCCAGAATCATCAAACGTCTGGAAGTTGTAGAATCCTTCCGTGAGTCAGGAAACCGTCCTGAGTGGATGATCATGACAGTGATTCCTGTAATCCCGCCGGATCTTCGTCCTATGGTTCAGCTGGATGGCGGACGTTTTGCTACATCTGACTTAAATGACCTTTACAGAAGAATCATCAACCGTAACAACCGTCTGAAGAGACTTCTGGAATTAGGTGCACCGGATATTATCGTTCGTAACGAGAAACGTATGCTTCAGGAAGCTGTTGATGCCCTGATCGACAACGGTCGTCGCGGACGTCCTGTAACAGGTCCTGGAAACAGAGCCCTGAAATCCCTTTCTGATATGCTGAAAGGTAAATCCGGACGTTTCCGTCAGAACCTTCTGGGTAAACGAGTTGACTATTCCGGACGTTCCGTTATCGTCGTAGGACCGGAACTTAAGATTTACCAGTGTGGTCTTCCGAAAGAAATGGCCATTGAGCTGTTCAAACCTTTCGTTATGAAAGAGCTTGTTGCCAACGGAACTTCACACAACATTAAGAATGCCAAGAAAATGGTTGAGAAGCTGGAGCCTGCTGTATGGGATGTTCTGGAGGATGTTATCAAAGAACATCCGGTTATGCTGAACCGAGCACCTACACTGCATCGTCTTGGTATCCAGGCATTCGAACCGATCCTTGTAGAAGGTAAAGCAATCAAACTGCATCCGCTGGTTTGTACCGCATTCAACGCTGACTTCGATGGTGACCAGATGGCCGTACATCTTCCGCTTTCACAGGAAGCACAGGCAGAGTGCCGTTTCCTTCTGTTATCACCGAACAACCTGCTGAAACCTTCTGATGGTGGTCCTGTAGCCGTTCCTTCACAGGATATGGTACTTGGTATCTACTATCTGACTCAGGAAAGACCTGGAAACAAGGGTGAAGGCAAGTTCTTTAAGAGCGTAAACGAAGCAATCCTTGCTTATGAGAATAAAGTAATCACACTGCAGTCCAGAATCCATGTTCGCTGCAGCAAGACAATGCCGGACGGATCCGTTCTGACCGGTACAGTAGAGTCTACACTTGGACGTTTCCTGTTTAACGAAATCCTTCCACAGGATCTTGGTTTCGTAGACAGAAGTGTTCCGGGAAATGAACTTCTTCTTGAGGTTGACTTCCTGGTAGCCAAGAAACAGCTGAAACAGATTCTTGAAAAAGTTATCAATACTCACGGTGCTACAAAGACTGCTGAGGTTCTTGATGCGATCAAAGCTACAGGTTACAAATATTCCACACGTGCAGCCATGACTGTTGCCATTGCCGATATGACAGTTCCGCCTCAGAAACCGGAAATGATCAAACAGGCTCAGGATACTGTAGACCTTATCACAAAGAACTATAAACGTGGTCTTATCACCGAGGAAGAGCGTTACAAAGAAGTTGTTGATACATGGAAGAAGACTGACGATGAGCTTACACATGCTCTGCTGACCGGTCTTGATAAATACAACAACATCTTCATGATGGCTGACTCCGGTGCCCGTGGTTCCGATAAACAGATCAAACAGCTTGCAGGTATGCGAGGACTGATGGCCGATACAACCGGTCACACCATCGAGCTGCCTATCAAGTCAAACTTCCGTGAAGGTCTTGACGTACTGGAATACTTCATGTCTGCACATGGAGCACGTAAAGGTATGTCCGATACAGCTCTTCGTACAGCCGATTCAGGTTACCTGACAAGACGTATGGTTGACGTTTCTCAGGATCTGATCGTACGTGAGACAGACTGCTGTGAAAACAGAGATGAGATCTCAGGTATGTATGTAGAATCTTTTGTAGATGGTAAAGAAGAGATCGAAGGACTTCAGGAGCGTATCACAGGTCGTTTCTCCTGTGAGACAATTAAGAATAAAGATGGCGAAGTTATCGTAAAAGCCAACCATATGATCACACCGAAACGTGCTGCCCGCATCATGAAAGAAGGCGTGGACAACCAGACAGGCGGATCTATCGAGAAAGTTAAGATCCGTACAATCCTTACATGTAAATGTAAAGTTGGTATCTGTGCGAAATGTTACGGTGCGAACCTTGCAACCGGCGAGCCGGTACAGGTTGGTGAATCTGTCGGTATCATCGCTGCTCAGTCTATCGGTGAGCCAGGTACACAGCTTACCATGCGTACTTTCCACAGTGGTGGTGTTGCCGGTGGAGATATCACACAGGGTCTTCCTCGTGTCGAGGAGCTTTTTGAGGCAAGAAAGCCGAAAGGTCTTGCCATCATCACAGAGATTCCTGGTGTTGCTGTTATCAATGACACTAAGAAGAAACGTGAAGTTATCGTTACAGATCAGGAAACAGGTGAATCCAAGACTTACCTTATTCCATACGGATCCCGTATCAAGATCACAGACGGACAGATCCTTGAAGCAGGTGATGAACTTACAGAAGGTAGCGTAAATCCGCATGATATCCTGAGAATTAAGGGTGTACGTGCAGTTCAGGATTATATGATCCGTGAAGTACAGCGTGTATATCGTCTCCAGGGTGTTGAGATCAGCGATAAGCATATCGAAGTTATCGTTCGTCAGATGCTGAAGAAAATCCGTATCGAAGATAACGGAGATACAGAATTCCTTCCTGGAACACTGGTTGACTTCCTTGAATACGAGGACGTTAACGAGCAGATGGAAAAAGAAGGCAAACAGCCTGCAGATGGAAAACAGGTTATGCTTGGTATTACCAAGGCATCTCTTGCTACAAACTCCTTCCTGTCAGCCGCTTCCTTCCAGGAAACAACTAAAGTTCTGACTGAAGCCGCTATCAAGGGTAAAGTTGACCCGCTGATCGGTCTGAAAGAGAACGTAATCATCGGTAAACTGATTCCTGCAGGTACCGGTATGAAACGCTACAGAGATGTAAGACTCAACAGCACAATGCCTGAACCGGAAGTAAAGGTTGAAGATATAGCCGAAGAACCTACGGAAGATGAAGAAATCAAAGATGATGAGATGATCACAATGGATGAAGAACTTCCGGAAGACGAAGAATTCGATGTTGAAGAATCTGATGAAGAAGAGGCTGCTGAAGACGAAGCTGATGATCAGGCTTCAGACGATGCAGAAGACAACGAATGATCCAACGGAGTAGATAACTTATCCGGACTGATTTGATATGAATTCACAAGAGAACTATCTGTGTCGACAGATTTTGCCGGCGAGGTAGTTCTCTTTTATTTTCCGGAACATTCCATTGCCGAAAAAAGAGAAAAATACAAAGAAACTGCTTTTTGTGTTATAATACCAGTACATTATGAGCAGGTAATGAACTGTGAAGTATTTTTACAGTTATGATAAAGATACATTTTTGTTTCCGGTAACAGCTTGTAAAAAGCATTGACCGGGACAGGGAAGGAAATAGAAATTGAACAGAAATGGAGGTGCAATATGGATAAAGAACTTCCGGTTTCAGCATGGCCGGAATGGAAAATCATAGAGAAAATCGGCGAAGGCTCTTTTGGAAAGGTGTATAAGGCACAGAGAACAGAACGTGGAAAATCTTTCTATTCTGCTATCAAGATCATCAATATACCCGGAAGCCAGAGCGAGTTGAACAGCGTACGTTCTGAAACAGGGGATGAGCAGTCCACAAGACAGTATTTTCAGAATCTGGTTGAGGAATGTATTCAGGAAATCAGTACCATGGAATACTTTCGAGGAAACTCTTACATTGTCTCTGTAGAAGATTTTAAGGTTATGGAATATCTGGATGTCATTGGATGGGAGATTTCCATAAGGATGGAATATCTGACAAGTTTTATGGATTACTGTGCGGAAAAGCAGCTTACTGAGAAAGAGGTAATAAAGCTGGGAATGGATTTGAGTAAGGCACTGGAATATTGCCGGAAACTTAAGATCATTCACAGGGATATCAAGCCGGAGAATATTTTTGTATCCAGATTTGGCGATTTTAAGCTTGGAGATTTCGGAATTGCACGTGAACTTGAACGAACCATGAGCGGATTTTCCAAGAAAGGTACTTACTCTTATATGGCGCCTGAGATGTATAAAGGTGAAAAATATGACAGCAGGGTAGATATTTATTCTCTTGGGATTGTGCTGTACAGGCTGATGAATCATAACAGACTGCCATTTATGAGTTTGGAAAAACAGTTTATCACTTACAGGGATAAGGAAAATGCATTAAATAAGCGTGTTGCAGGAGAGCAGATGAGTGCGCCTGTGGATGCAGGAACACAGTTTGCCCTTATTATCATGAAGGCCTGTGCTTATGATTCTGCACAGAGATATCAGACACCGGAGGAGCTTTATAGTGCGCTGGATGATCTGAAAAATGGAAGATCTGGCAGAATCCGGCAGTTACAAAACGGTGTTCAGAAAGCAGGAACGGATAAAACAGAATCATATAGTGCAATTGCACAGAACGGCAGAGCAGCACAGAATGTTACATCAGATGCCGAAAATGTACGAAAAAGTACAGTGCAGAATACGTCAGTACAGAATACCCGGGGAAATAAAAAAACATCAGATTTTCAGAATGCTGCAAAAAGAAAACGTGCTGTAAACAATGTTTCTGAGAGCAGCTTTACAGATAAAGAAACAATGTCAGTTGTAGCAGAACAGAAAATACAGCCACAGGAAACGCCATCAGAAACAGTTGCGATAAGATCTGCGCGTGCTGTGGAAGCCAGAAAGCGAAGACGCAGGAAGAAACAGCTGCTGCGCAGGGCATTGCTTGCAATTGTGGCAGGTACAGCGATACTTATGATGGCCGCCGTCTATTACAGAGTAAGTACAGATCATGCTCAGGAAGGACAGGAGGATAATCCGATCGCAATTCTGGATGATGAGAAATACAGCTCCACAAAATCCGGATCCAAAGATTTCTCCAAGGCTCTGGATACGATCAAGGAGCAGGCAACAACTATCACAGATAATCTGAACAGTTACGACTGGGTTGGAACAGAAGGAACTGTTCTGCGATATCTGAGAAGGGTAAAGACCACTCAGCAGGCAGATGGAAATCTGGATATTGAGAGTGAATGCATGAAAGCTCTGGTCTATCCGGCAGAATCCGGAGATGGAGTTTATGAAGAATATTTCTACTGGGGAGAGAAGTTATTCTTTGCATATATCTGGTATGATGAAACTTCAGAATATTATTATTATAACGACGGCGAACTGATAAGATGGATCGATTCCAATGGAAAGTGTCACGATAACGAAAAAGATAATGAGGAATTCGTGAAACGTGGCGAGAAATACTGGAACAATTCATTGAAAGCATTGAAGGGAGAAGGAACAAAGACAGATAATGGCAATGTATCAGATTGAATGTGCATATACCTGCCATACAGGAAATATCCGGGCAAATAATGAAGATAATTTCTGGTGTTTTGGGGAATCCCTTCCGGTGAACAATGAAGGAACAAAGGGTATCTGCTCAAAGATTATTTCGGGTAACAGAGCACCGGCAATGGCGGTATTTGACGGTATGGGAGGAGAAAGCTGCGGCGAGATTGCAGCCTTTCTTGCATCAGAAGAATTTGGAAAATTTTATAATGCGAATAAAAGAATGCTGAGGGATATGCCGGAAGATTTTATAGACGATGTATGTGAGAAGATGAATCAGGCAGTATGCAGATATGGAACAGATCATCATATTTGGAGCATGGGAAGCACAATGGCAATGCTCCTCTTTACACCGGAGTCTATGTTTGCCTGCAATCTTGGGGACAGCAGGATTTATTTTATGGATGGCGGTAAGCTTCAGCAGATTTCCACAGACCATGTTTTTGGTGGTACGGCAGTTGGGAAAGCCCCGTTAACCCAGTATCTTGGACTTCCTGAAGAGCTGCAGAGACTGGAACCTTCTGTGACAGAAATCGAGCATAAGGAGGGATACAGATATCTTCTGTGTTCAGATGGAGTAACAGATATGCTTTCGGACAGTGAGATAGAGGCGATTCTGTCACAGGATATGGAAATCTCGGAGATCGTAAATGATCTTCTTAAAAATAGCTCTCCAAAAAGGTGGGAGAGATAATGTGACGATCGTGCTCTGTGAAGTACAGAAGCTGGATACAGTCCGCAGAATGAAAGAATGGATGAAAAATCTGAAAGATAAAAAATGAGAGGTGGGGCAGCATGAAGAACCGTATGCAGGATCTGGATTTTGAACAGAATGTTGCGTTTGATAAAGTACAGGAGTATGAATTTACCAGAAGGGCGGCACAGAGATTTCGGCAGGTGGTAAGCCTGGACAGTTTTGAAGACGAAGATGCGGATGTTATTTTCCACTATTTATATAAAGAGATGGAACTGGTGTCCTTTGGCGACCATCTGAAGAGATATATTTATGAAAGGGCAGAGCTGGAAGAACCCTTCTCGGAGGTTCCACAGGAAGTGTATAAGGAGATTGTAGTAGATTCCTTTAAGGAAACCTATACGCCCAAATCCATGAATCCTACCTCTACCAAGTTGTCGGCACTGGTGAATAACTGGCTGAATCAGGCATCTGTAAAAAGAGAAACTGTTTTTCTTCTGGGGTTTGGGTTGAAAATGACCACAGAGGATGTGTCGGATTTCCTGACAAGAGTACTGAAAGAACAGGATTTTGATTTTCACAATCCGGACGAGGTGATCTACTGGTATTGTTACAGTACGCAGCAGGGTTATCACAAAGCAGAGGAATTGAAGAAAAAATATGAGATACTCGCTCCTGTGGAAGTGGAAAATACTCAGGTTTTATACGGAAGCAACCTGTGCCTTGATACGGAGGAGAAACTGATCGATTATCTTGCCCGACTGAAATCAAAAAGAGTAGATCCCATATCTGAGAAAAGTCAGGCATTTCAGGAGTTTACAAAGCTTTTATATCATGCGAAGCAGATTATTGCCGGACTGTATCAGCATGATGAAGAGGAAAAAGGTGGGGATAAGGTGTGGACAGCAGAAAGAATTACACCTTCTGATGTGGAAAAAGTAATCTGCAGCGGAATCCCCATCAACAAAATGGGCAATCTGAAGAAAATGTCTGCCTCCATTCTGGCAAAGCATTTCAGCCAGAAGCGTTTCAGCAGGCAGAGGATTACAAATATTTTAAGCCACAAACTCCCGGTGGAGCGCTTTGACCTGATCACACTGGAATTCTTTATCGTCTCCCAGGAAATGGAGGATGATGATCCTTTTAACAGGTACAAGCATTTTCTGGATGAGATTCAGGATATTCTGCTTCGATGTGGAATGGGAGAGATATACATAGTAAATCCATACGAATGTTTCCTTCTCATGTGCCTTCTCACAGACTGTCCGCTGGCAGTATTTTCGGAGATATGGGAGAAGTCCTATGAAGAGGGGGAAGCTGAAGAGGCATAATGGTATCAACAATTGTACAGCCGGTGCCGGATATGGCACGAAAGGCTGTGGAACTTTTATTAAAGAAAATAAAAGGGGAAGAGATTGAGACATTGACGATTCTTCCTGTTGAATTTGCAGAAGGAGGCACAACCCGTTAAGGGATGTGCCTCCTTCTTTTAACCGAATCAAGTAAGTCCCCTGCGGAGGTTGCGAATATCTGTCTGATTTATGACAATTATCTGGATAGACTGTAGATTCAGAAGAGTGTGTTTATTCATTATAATATCCGTAGATAGCACGTGCATCTGCAGCAATGGTGCTTTGGGCTGCACCGGTATCAGTAAGATCCTGTGACATAAAGCATACTACAAGGTCAATTCCTTTGGCTGTATCATAGATGATCGCTGCATCATTTTCTACAGTGTCAAGTTCGCCGGTCTTATTGGCAGTACCGACGCCTTCTGGAAGTTGTGCAGGGATCTTGTTTTTACGCTGCTGCATTTTTAAGTGATAATACATTGCATCTGCGTTTGGAAGAGTAGAAGCGGGAAGGGTTCCGTTGACAGTCTGGTATATCTGCTTTAAAAAGGTTCCACAGTCTTTGACGGATGTATAGTTGTCGCCGTTTTCTTTACCTGCGAGAAGCAGGCGGTTCATCTGGGTGCTGGTGAAACCATGTTCCTGGCAGAAGCCATTTACTTTTGCCATACCTGCAGAGTTATCGCCGTTTCCAAGCCAGTTTACCAGAGTGTTAGCAGCATCATTATCACTGACAGTGATCATGGCTGAAATATTACTGTCAATTTCGTCTCCATTGTGAGACTGGGAGAGTGTATCGTAGTTTTCGTATACAGCTCCCATAATATACAGTTTGATCAGGCTTGCTGCCTGCATGGGAGTATCGTTGATCATGCCTTCAGAATCTTTCGGCAGGTTGCAGACATAGACGGACCAGGTTCCGTTATCAGCCGGCAGCAGGGACTGTACCTGTTTCAGGAGATTGTCCATGCTGGAATCAGTGTTGTCGGTAAATGTGTTGTTGGAGGAAGGGGAAAGTGTTCCGTTCTGCTGTTCGGATTCTGAAGAGGGTTCAGCGGATTCTGACTGCGCAGGAGATGTTTCTCCGGTGGCTGCCTTGACAGAACTTTCCTGTTCTCTTAATTCATCTAACTGATCTGCCTGACTGATAAGGGTATTTGCATCAGTGGAAATCTCCTCTACGGTTTTGGAGAGTGTCTGTACTTTTTGCTGTAGTGTGACGAGATGGTTCAGTGATAAAAATGAAACAGCTGCCAGTGCAATCACTGCAACAGTCAGTATGCCGATCACTATATAGAGAAAAATAGGTTTTTCATTTGGCTTTTTATTCATTGCGGTTTTCCTTTCGTAATTATTATTGTAATCAGGATTGCGGGAACTGCGAAGCTGCGTAGCAATCCGCAGATATCAAGTCAAGGGCAAAATGCTTTTTGACACTTACATCATCATGATGCAAAGTAGCTGTCAATGCCATTTGCGATTCCCTGTACCATTGTTTTCTGGAATTCTGCATCATTCATTTTCAGATCGTCATTCTGGCTTGTCATAAATCCCATTTCGAGGATCGTAACAGGAACAGTGCTCCAGTTAATTCCTGTCATCGTGTCAGTGTACTGGATTCCAAGGTTCTGAAAACCTGTTGCAGCACAGTAGGAATCGATGATGCATCGGGATAATCGATCAGACTGTTCAAACAGTTGTGGGATATAAGGGTTATTCTGGGAGGGTGACATGGTCAGTGCCCCTGATGCAGTATGGGAATCATCGCCGTTTGCATGGATGCGGACATAGATTTCTGCGCCCTGTGAAGCAGCATATTGTGCGCGTTCCATGTTGCTGATGGCTGTTTCATTGTCTGTTCGTGTCATGACTACCTGATAGCCTCTCTGTTCCAGTTCATCCTTTAGTTGAAGAGAGACCTCCAGATTGAGCTGGTATTCGGGAACACCGCTGTAGGTTCCCTGAGTTCCGCTGGTACATTTTGCTTTCATTTCAGAAGAACCGGGACCGTTGGGCTCCGGGGCACTCATATCTACGGACTCACTCTGATGCCCTGGATCGATTCCTATTATATGTCCGTCTGTTTCGGCATCGGAGGAGAAAACGCTGGCACTGGAATCAGAAGAGGCACTGGTGCTGTTCTGGCTGAATACAGAAGGCTTTGATGAAGCTTCTTCCGGGATTTCAGCTTTTTCTTTTGTTTTCTTCTGTGTGGCTGTCTGTTGTTTTTGTTTCATGCGATTGATATTTGACTGGACTGTGTCTATGGCGGTAGTGTACTTGTCTACTGCCTGTTTGACTTCGTCGTGTTTTGCAGTGATCTGTTCGGAGATTGTATCGACTTCTTTTTCAGTGGTGAGGATCTGGTGCAGTGTGGTCCTGTTAAAGAAGATCAGGGCTATGATGCACAGGAGTCCTGTCAGAAACAGAAGGATGCTGATCATGCTGGGTTTCTTCATATATTATGGTGTCCTTTCCTGAGTTTATAGAATGTTATAGAATGTTATAGTGTGTCTGCAAGTTGATTTGCCTGCTTTGGTTGTTATTATAATAAAAGGGAGGGGGAAATGCAATTGTTAGTAGGGGGACGCGCCGGATAATATTTATTTTGTGTGCGGTTTCGGACGCTAAGAGATACTAAGTCAGCAGAAATCTGCTAAAAGCATGAGCAGCCCTCTCAAACTCGCTACGTTGCAAACTTCGCTCAAACACGTGAGACGGTCTGCTCATAACGCAGATTTCCGCAGACTAAGTATCTCTAAGCATCCTGCAAATGCACACAAAATAAATATTATCCGGCGCTGGGATTCGCAGTGGGGAAGTGGCAGTAAAGTGGTTGGAGGGGGAGCATATTGTCAGATAAGTTTAATATGGTGATGTAGTGTATGAGGAAAGGATTTTTTGGTTATGATAAAAATATGAAAAAATACTGTAAAATTCACGAGAAATCCCTTGACAGTGCGAGTTTTGCGGGATATAATAAGCAAGCGTGCAAAAGGAGCGTTTAATTTTTTTGCGCGTAATTACACGAATAGCAACCGCAAGGCCCCATAGAAAAATCTATGGAGAAATAAATCGGGAGGTGAAATGGAATGCCAACATTCAACCAGTTAGTAAGAAAAGGACGCCAGACATCTGTAAAGAAATCTACAGCTCCGGCTCTCCAGAAAACATTCAACTCTTTAAGAAAGAAAGCAGTTGAACAGTCTGCACCACAGAAACGTGGCGTTTGTACAGCAGTTAAGACTGCAACTCCTAAGAAGCCTAACTCAGCTCTTAGAAAAATCGCCAGAGTTCGTCTTTCCAACGGAATCGAAGTAACAAGCTACATCCCAGGAGAAGGTCACAACCTTCAGGAGCATAGCGTTGTTCTTATCCGTGGTGGAAGGGTTAAGGACTTACCTGGTACAAGATACCACATCATCAGAGGTACTCTTGATACTGCAGGTGTTGCTAACAGAAAACAGGCCCGTTCTAAATACGGCGCTAAGAGACCGAAAAAGAAATAATTCTAAAAAGGTTTCATAAGAATTTTAAGAACTGATCCTATTGTTTAGGACAGCAGGAATTAATCAATCGAAAATTCACGGAAGACTAGAACTATGAATTTGTACGGTATTCCATATACCCTGCCGGTTGCGGGTTAAATATAGGACCTTACCAGTGCGAACATGCAATAGTTATCTGCGTGAGTACCGATGATTTAATCACAATGATTAAGGAGGGAAGTAACGTGCCACGTAAAGGACATACTCAGAAAAGAGACGTTCTGGCAGATCCAATGTACAACAATAAAGTGGTTACCAAACTTATCAATAACATCATGTTAGACGGTAAGAAAGGTGTAGCACAGAAAATTGTTTACGGTGCATTCGCCAGAATCGAAGAAAAAGCTGGTAAACCAGCACTTGAAGTTTTCGAAGAGGCTATGAACAACATCATGCCACTTCTTGAAGTAAAAGCTAGACGTATCGGTGGTGCTACTTATCAGGTTCCGATCGAGGTAAGAGCAGACAGACGTCAGGCACTGGCTCTTCGCTGGTTAACAATGTTCTCTCGTAAAAGAGGCGAGAAAACAATGGAAGAAAGACTTGCAAATGAGCTTTTAGATGCAATGAACAACACAGGTGCATCCGTTAAGAGAAAAGAAGACATGCACAAGATGGCTGAGGCAAATAAAGCATTTGCTCACTATCGCTTCTAATATAGGAGGAAAATCCATTGGCTAAAGAGGGAAGAGAATATCCATTAGAGCGTACCAGAAATATTGGTATTATGGCTCATATCGATGCGGGTAAAACAACTCTTACAGAACGTATCCTGTATTATACAGGTGTCAACTATAAGATTGGTGATACTCATGAAGGTACTGCTACCATGGACTGGATGGAACAGGAGCAGGAGAGAGGTATCACAATCACTTCAGCGGCTACAACATGTCACTGGACTCTGGAAGAGAACTGCAAACCGAAGCCAGGTGCTCTGGAACATCGTATCAACATCATTGATACCCCAGGTCACGTTGACTTCACAGTAGAAGTTGAGCGTTCTCTTCGTGTACTTGACGGTGCTGTCGGCGTTTTCTGTGCTAAGGGTGGTGTTGAACCGCAGTCTGAAAACGTATGGCGTCAGGCCGACACTTACAATGTACCACGTATGGCATTCATCAACAAGATGGATATCCTTGGTGCAAACTTCTACGGTGCAGTAGAGCAGATCAAGACTCGTCTTGGTAAAAACGCAATCTGCTTACAGCTGCCAATCGGAAAAGAAGATGATTTCAAAGGAATCATTGACTTATTCGAAATGAAAGCTTACATCTACAACGATGAAAAAGGTGATGACATCTCCATCGTTGACATTCCTGAAGACATGAAGGAAGATGCTGAGCTTTATCATACAGAGCTCATTGAGAAAATCTGTGAGCTTGATGACGACTTAATGATGGAATATCTTGAAGGTGAAGAACCAACTGTTGAGAGACTGAAAGCAACATTAAGAAAAGCGACATGCGAGTGTACAGCTGTTCCGGTTTGCTGTGGTTCTGCTTACAGAAACAAAGGTGTTCAGAAACTTCTTGATGCTATCCTTGAGTATATGCCTGCTCCAACAGATATTCCTCCAATCGAGGGAACTGACCTGGACGGCAACCCGGTAGTAAGACATTCTTCTGATGAAGAACCGTTTGCAGCACTTGCATTCAAGATTATGACAGACCCATTTGTTGGTAAACTGGCATATTTCCGTGTATACTCCGGTACAATGAATTCTGGTTCTTATGTACTTAATGCTACTAAGGACAAGAAAGAACGTGTTGGACGTATTCTTCAGATGCATGCTAACAAACGTATGGAACTTGATAAAGTATATTCCGGTGATATCGCTGCAGCTATCGGATTCAAATTCACAACAACTGGTGATACAATCTGTGACGAGCAGCATCCGGTAATCCTGGAGTCCATGGAATTCCCAGAACCAGTTATCGAGCTGGCTATCGAGCCTAAGACTAAAGCTGGACAGGGTAAACTTGGTGAAGCTCTTGCAAAACTTGCAGAGGAAGACCCGACATTCCGTGCACATACAGATCAGGAAACTGGACAGACTATTATCGCTGGTATGGGTGAGCTTCATCTGGATATCATCGTTGACCGTCTCCTTCGTGAATTTAAGGTTGAGGCTAACGTAGGTGCTCCTCAGGTTGCTTACAAAGAGACAATCACCAAAGCTGTTGATGTAGACAGTAAGTATGCAAAACAGTCTGGTGGTCGTGGACAGTATGGTCACTGTAAAGTTAAATTCGAGCCTATGGATGCCAACGGAGAAGAACTGTACAAGTTCGAATCCACAGTTGTTGGTGGTGCTATTCCGAAGGAATACATTCCGGCAGTCGGCGAAGGTATCGAAGAAGCTATGAAAGCTGGTATCCTTGGCGGATTCCCTGTAGTCGGTGTATATGCTAACGTATACGATGGTTCCTACCATGAAGTCGACTCCTCTGAAATGGCATTCCACATTGCAGGTTCTCTTGCATTCAAAGATGCTATGCAGAAAGCAGCTCCGGTTCTTCTTGAGCCTATCATGAAAGTCGAAGTTACTACACCAGAGGATTACATGGGTGATGTTATCGGTGATATCAACTCCCGCCGTGGTCGTATCGAAGGTATGGAAGATATCGGCGGTGGTAAGATGATCCGTGGATACGTTCCACTTTCCGAAATGTTCGGATATGCTACAGACCTTCGTTCCAGAACACAGGGACGTGGTAACTACTCTATGTTCTTTGAGAAATATGAGCAGGTTCCGAAGTCTGTACAGGAAAAGATTCTTGCTAAGAAAGACTGATAATTTTGATCATCTGCAGTCTGTTGGTGTTTAAAGCCAACGGACTGCAGGAGATATAACGTTATTGTTCACTTCGTTCTCAGTAACGTTGCCAAAAATTCATTCCAGATTGTTTTCTGCAATGGAATTTTGGCATATACATGCCAAAACACCTCGTGTGATAGCGGCGTGGGTGAGCTGTAATGATATAACAATTGGTAATGCAAGTTATCAAATTGTATAAAATGCTTGCAAATATTCTGATTATGCAATATAATCAAGGATAGCAAGTTTAAAACCGAAAAGATGCTCTATAATAATATAAGAGCCAATTGTTTTAAGGAGGACGTTTTAAAATGGCAAAAGCTAAGTTTGAGAGAACAAAACCGCATTGTAACATTGGTACCATTGGACACGTTGACCATGGTAAAACAACTTTAACAGCTGCAATCACAAAAGTTCTGGCTGAGAGAGTTGCTGGAAACGTAGTAGAAAACTTTGAAGATATCGATAAAGCTCCAGAAGAAAGAGAGCGTGGTATCACAATTTCTACAGCTCACGTTGAGTATCAGACAGAGAAGAGACATTATGCACATGTTGACTGCCCAGGACATGCTGACTACGTTAAGAACATGATCACAGGTGCAGCTCAGATGGATGGTGCTATCCTTGTTGTAGCAGCTACAGATGGTGTTATGGCTCAGACAAAAGAGCACGTTCTTCTTGCTCGTCAGGTAGGTGTTCCTTACATCGTTGTATTCATGAACAAATGTGATATGGTTGATGACGAAGAACTTCTTGAACTGGTTGAGATGGAGATTCGTGAACTTCTTTCCGAGTATGATTTCCCAGGAGATGATATCCCGGTAATCAAAGGTTCTGCTCTTAAAGCTCTTGAAGATCCGAACGGTGAGTGGGGAGACAAGATCATGGAACTTATGGATGCTGTTGACAGCTACATTCCAGACCCACAGCGTGACACAGATAAACCATTCGTAATGCCTGTAGAGGATGTATTCTCTATCACAGGTCGTGGTACAGTTGCTACTGGTAGAGTAGAGGCTGGTGTACTTCATGTATCTGACGAAGTTGAAATCGTTGGTATCAAAGAAGAAACACGTAAAGTAGTTGTAACTGGTATCGAGATGTTCCGTAAACTTCTTGATGAAGCTCAGGCTGGTGATAACATCGGTGCACTTCTTCGTGGTGTTCAGAGAAACGAAATCGAGCGTGGACAGGTTCTTGCTAAACCAGGAACACTTACATGCCATACAAAATTCACAGCTCAGGTTTACGTTCTGACAAAAGATGAAGGTGGACGTCATACTCCATTCTTCAACAACTATCGTCCACAGTTCTACTTCAGAACAACAGACGTAACAGGTGTTTGCAACCTTCCAGAAGGAACAGAAATGTGTATGCCTGGAGATAACATCGAAATGACAATCGAACTGATCCACCCAATCGCTATGAGCCAGGGTCTTACTTTCGCTATCCGTGAAGGTGGACGTACTGTAGGATCAGGACGTGTTGCTACAATCATCGAGTAATACAATCTGAATATAGATTTGTTATCGCAAGATAACGTTGTGTCCAAACGTAAGATACCCGTAGAACTTCGGTTCTACGGGTTTTTCTGTTGCCTGGAAATATATAAAAAAGCGGAAAAGAATAACGAACAGTATAGAAAAACGGTTGCCGGGAGAGTGTCCTGACAACTGCTTGTGATAACAGAATGATAACAAAATATGAAAATTGACAATTTTTAAAACTATGTTATACTATTAATATAACATAGTTAGTAACAGGATTTGGTTCGATTCCAAACACCATCAAACCAATATTGGGAGCATTGTCGAATTGCTTGGTTTCTGGATTGATTTATGATGCAGTCAAACATATTTGCAAGAAAGGACTTGATTCGATGAGAAAAGAATATATATTAATATTTGGTCTGGGAGTATGCGATGGTGAAGTGTAATGGTTGCACGGTTTAACATACTAAGCAGACTCCCACCCAGACCACCAAAAACTCAGAGCTCATAAGGGCTCTTTTTCTTTTGTAAAAATTATGTCAAATCATATGTCTTGATGGAATTACCTTCAGTGCCCTTCTTAACGATGGTATGACAACCTATCGTAGTTCCCATAGCACGCAGTTTCCATTCTTCCTGGGTAGCGTTCAGTTTATCCAGTTCTTCCTGTCTTTTATCAGCATCTTCAATAGCTAATATTTCAGCTTTTTCCTTTTCATAGACATTTTTAAATTGACACCATTTTCTGAAAAAGTCCTGCATCGTAGGATTATCGAACGTCAGTGAAATCTTCTGATCAGATGTCTCAGCAAGTGAAAGATTCACTGAATCATCAATAGAAAACAACAGAGAGAGTACATCTCCGACTGTTTCAATATTAAAATCCAGAAAAACACTTACATTTAATCCCAGTGCAGTTGCTATCTTTTCTAACTGATCCGGTTTTGGATTCCGGATTCCCAGTTCATATTTTCTGATCGTTCCTACGTTAATGCCGGACAGCTCGGCTAATTGTATCTGACTGTATCCTCTGAATTCCCGGAATGCCCGGATTTTCTTACCTACCATAATGTGTTGCCTCCTTAATAATATTTGTGCTTCTATTCTAGCACATAAGTGAATGATACAAAAGAGTGAGATTTAACAAATTGCTGATACGCAAGCAATATGTATGGAATTGAAAAAATAAATTCGCAAATGCTTATTGACAAATTCACAAAAGTGAATTATTATAAGAGAACAACGAAAGAGTCACAAAAGTGACTGGAAAGGAGGACGCTATGAGAACTAATTATATGATGACTGTTGATGATGTTATGGAAGAATTAGGTGTGAAACGCAGTAAAGCATATTCTGTTCTGAAGCAGCTCAATGATGAACTGGCAAAGGAAGGATATGTGGCAGTTCGTGGAAAGATTCCACGTCCCTACTGGGAAACAAAATTTTATGGATGCTCTCAGAGAGCAGTATGAAGGAGGATTTAAGATGTCAGCTTACAAGGACAAAACACAGGGAACCTGGTATGTGAGCTTCCGCTATATTGACTGGACAGGTAAGAAAACGCAGAAGCTGAAAAGAGGGTTCAAGACAAAGAAAGAAGCATTGAATTATGAAAAGGAATTCATAAGAAAGACTGCGGCGGATATGAAAATGGAGATGAACAGTTTTATTCAAGTCTATTTTGAAGATAAAAAGAATGAACTGAAAGAAAATTCAATCCGTAATAAGCAGCACATGATGAACAAGCACATTGTTCCATATTTTGGAACAAGAAAAATGAATGAAATTACACCAGCAGAGATTATCCAGTGGCAGAATGCCATTCAGGAAAAAGGATACAGCAAGACTTATGAGCGTATGATCCAGAATCAGTTAAATGCACTGTTTAATCATGCACAGAAAAATTTACAATCTGAAGGAAAAATCCATGTAAGAAAGTAAAAAAGATGGGGAAATCGGATGCAAATAAGCTGGAGTTCTGGACGAAAGCAGAATATGACAGATTTATCGCCGGGATTGAGCCGGGGAGTGAAGATTATCTGATATTTGAAATTCTGTTCTGGACAGGAATTAGGGAAGGAGAGCTTCTAGCATTGAGTCTTTCGGATTTTGATATGAGTGGAAATCTCCTGCATATCAATAAGACCTATAACCGGATCAAGAAAAGAGATGTGATTGATACTCCAAAAACAGAAAATTCGGTCCGTACTATTGATATTCCCAATTTTCTTAAGGAAGAGGTACAGGAGTATGCAAAGAAGCATTATGGATTTCCGGAAGATCAGCGGTTGTTCCCGATTGTGGCGAGAACATTGCAGAAACGTCTTAAGAAATATGAAGCACTGACCGGTGTAAAACCAATCAGAGTGCACGATATCCGTCACAGCCATGTGGCATATCTGATCTACCAGGGCGTAGAACCACTGATTATCAAGGAAAGGCTGGGGCACAAAGACATTCAGATGACATTGAACACTTATGGGCATCTGTACCCGTCACAGCAGAAAAAAGTTGCTGAGATGCTGGACAATAAACGTTAATACAGAGGAAGAAGTAGATAAAAACAAAGAAAGTAGTCAGAAAAATATTTTATGCAATTAACTATAGTAAGAAGTTGAAGATAAGTTCCATTTTACCGGATCGGGATTCAGATTATGTGATTCTTCTTGAATTAGAGGATGGGAGCAAATTTGAAATTATCATTATTCCTACAAGGAGATTTGTGTAAGGAGCAGAAGCTATGAATACTGACAGACAAAAAGAAAAAGCCCAGATAAAATATCTGAGCAAGTTCTCTGATAATCAGATTCACTGATATACCATCTTGGCAGATTAAGTATATCACGAATTGGAAGATACAACAATTCCCGAATATCTGTTCATCAGAGACTTGCCCGGAGGGGCAGGAGGTAGATGATGAAATGAATATGAATGAAAAAAATAAAGTTGAAAATTGCAGAATAGAACCAAAACTGAAATTGATCAACATGGATTCAGTAGAGGTGGAGCAGATAGAATGGCTGCTTTATCCGTTTATTCCTTATGGGAAAGTGACTATTATACAGGGAGATCCAGGGGAAGGCAAGACAACGATGGTACTTCAGATTATTGCAAAACTGACCAGAGGAGAGCCGATTTTTCCTGTTACGGATACAACGATGAAAATAAAGAAAAACGAAGTGATGAAGTTGATAGTGGGAACGATGGTTTAGATGGCGAAGACAATATGCAGGAACAGTCTTCTATGTCACCTGTACATGTGATTTATCAGACAGCAGAAGATGGTCTTGGAGATACTATCAAACCCAGATTACTTGCTGCGGGTGCGGATTGTTCAAAGGTGATGGTGATTGATGACAGTGACCAGCCACTGACAATGGCAGATGTTCGATTGGAAGAAGCAATCGTGCAGACAAAAGCAAAAATGGTTGTCCTTGATCCGATTCAGGGGTTCCTGGGAGCAAACGTAGACATGCACAGGGCAAATGAGATTAGACCATTGATGAAGCGTATAGCAGTGCTGGCAGAAAAATATCACTGTGCAGTCATTTTGATTGGTCATATGAATAAAAACAGCAACGGCAAATCTTCTTATCGTGGACTTGGCTCCATTGATTTTCAGGCTGCTGCAAGAAGTGTTCTGATTGTCGGGCGAGTTAAGGAAGAACCGGAAGTAAGAGTAGTATGTCATACGAAGAGTTCTCTTGCACCGGAAGGAATGTCCATTGCATTCAGGCTGGATAAGAATAATGGATTTGAATGGATTGGAGAATATGATATCAGTGCCGATGAACTTCTTAATGGAGATGGCAGAGGACAGAAAAGCCAGAAGGCAAAAGAATTTCTTCTTGAAATTTTGGCAAATGGAGGAATGGCTCAGAAGAAAATTGCAGAAGAAGCAGAAGGCAGAGGAATAAAAGGAAAAACGTTGTGGAATGCCAAACGGGAACTTGAGATTGATTCTGTGAAACGTGGAAAGCAATGGTATTGGATGTTACCAGAATAAAAATGGAAGATGGCAAGATTACCATTTCTTAAGAAGAGGGAATCTTGCTACCTTGAAAGGAGAACAGATGCAAAATAGAAATGTACAGATTCCATACGAGTTATTTCTTCAACTCCTGCAATATTTTTTGATGGACAACTATGATGGTGAAGAAAAAATCCGGTTGGGCTTAGAGCAGAAACTGGATGCAATGGTGAATCGTGAAATGTATAGCAAATTCAAAACTGCACCAACGGAAGAAGAAAGAGAAAAGTTCCGGCAGGAATACCTTGACAGAAAAGGAATACAAGAGAGCTTTCGATGGTAAAGGTTCTTTCTGACTACTCTATTACAGGAGCGTGTCACGCACCTGTAGATAGCAGACAAGGAGAATGTCGGTAAGGTGTAGCCGGGAGTTAGTTGATGGCTTGTGAGTTTATAGCAAATTAGATAGTCGTGAAGGGAGAAAGATACAATGAAACAGGGAAGATTAGGATATAACAGCAGCAATGACAGATATGGCTTATTATCATCAGATTTATGGATTGATACAGGATTTCATTGCGGAGAAGGTCTGGAAGTTCTGGTTGATGATAAGTGGATACGGACAAGAATGGAGATGAATTCGGCAAGAGAATGGTATCTGGTTGGAACACCGTACTGTGGAGATTTGGAATATGTGCAGGCAAGAATACCGGAATAAGTCAGTAAGAATAGTGATGTAGAAGAAAGCCGAACAACGGGAGGAATAGCCCCCGGCAGGGCGCAAGGGGACTTTTGATGGACGGTACGGCTGTCGAAAGTGCTTTTGCGTTACTTTTGACAAAAGTAACAAAATCGCCGTATTCGGCGAAAAGTTCTTAAATATCGCCATGTCTGGCGTAAATAAAAATTATGTGCCATATCTGGCACTCAAACAGAGAAGAGGTGAGAAAACATATGATAAAACGAACAATCAGTGGCATGATCGGAGTCGGCTCACTGGCTCATAACAGACGGGATTTTGTAGCAGAAAATGTAAATCCAGACAGAGTACAACTGAACATTTGTTATAAGAATGAGAATCTGAAAGAAGTCTATAAAGAACTGTTTGATGATGCGGTGGAGAGATACAATGTCGGGAAAAGAAAGGATCGGCAAATTGCAAATTATTATGAAAAAATCCGACAGGGTAAACAGGAGAAGTTGTTCCATGAAGTAATATTTCAGATTGGTAATCGTGAGGATATGGCAGTTGGCACGACAGAAGGAGATTTGGCCGTAAGGGTACTGGATGAATATATGAAAGACTTCCAGAAAAGAAATCCGTCACTTCGGGTATTTAGCTGCTATCTGCATCAGGACGAAGCTACTCCGCATCTGCATATTGACTTTGTGCCTTATGTGACTAACTGGAAGGGAAAAGGAATGGATACCAGAGTTTCACTGAAACAGGCATTGAAAAGTCTTGGATTTCAAGGTGGAAATAAGCATGATACAGAACTGAATCAGTGGATAAATCATGAAAAAGAAGTGCTGGCAGAAATTGCAAAGCAACATGGAATTGAATGGGAACAGAAAGGTACACATGAGGAGCATCTGGATGTTTACAATTTCAAGAAAAAAGAACGCAAAAAGGAAGTGCAGGAACTGGAACAGGAAAAGGAATATTTGACAGCGGAGAATGAAGGTCTGACTTCTCAGATTGCGGACGCAAGGGCAGATATTAAGCTTCTTGAAGAAGAAAAAATTCAGTTCCAGAAAGATAAAGAAACAGCAGAAAAACGTGCAGGGAAAGCAGAAATGGAATTAAAAAAACTGGAGGATAGAAGAGAATTCCTGCAACCGGTGATGGATAATGTCAGTAAGGAAATAAAAGAATATGGAATGATCAAAACATTTTTGCCGGAAGCTACTACGTTAGAACGTGCGGTAACTTATCGGGATAAGAAAATCAAACCATTGTTCATTGAAATGAAAAATAAAATTGGTGCGATGGCTGTACAGGTGAAAGAACTCACAAGAGAAAGAGATAGTTGGAAAAGTAAGTTTCAGAAGAAAAAGCAAGAGCATGAAAAAACAAAAAAGGAACTGGCAGAAGTTCAGAAAGATTATCAGAAATTATCTGGTGAGAAAGAAATACTGCAGGAACTTGCAGACAGATACAACCGACTTTTACGCATGTTGGGGAAAGATATGGTAGAACGACTGGTGCAGGATGATATCCGGATACAGGCGGAGCTTGAGGCGAAAAAGCAGAAAGAGCAAATGCCGAAAAAAATAAGTGATCGTATACCGTGGGCGAAAGAACGAAGTGAAGAACACAATGCGCAAATTAAGAAGAATAAAGCAAAGTACAGAGGAATGGAGTTGTAAGAATATGAAGAAACAAATTTATGATGAAAAGAACGGACTGAGCTATACATTGCATGGAGATTATTATCTGCCAGATCTGGAAATCAATGAGGAAGAACCTACATATGGGAAATATGGAATAATGCGAAAACAGTTTCTGAAGGAACACAGGAGTGCCAGGTATCAGTATCTGGTACTGACCGGGAAACTGACGGAGCAGCTGAATCAGGTCGATAAAGAAGCAAGAGAAAAAGTTGAGATGCTGATGGAACAGATGGTTGAACAATGGGGCGTGACGGAAGAATTGAAGATGCATGAACAGATGGAATGGGTTAGGAGGAAGGATAATATTCAAGCAATTGCTGAAAGAAATAGCATTGAAAGAAATAATATTATTTATAATGACAAAAGGAATCTCTGTTACAAATTATTTATTAATAATTAATATTTGAATGGGGATTTTTCATGGACAAAATAAACAATGTGGAAGTATAATGAGACAAAAAAGAAGGGAGCGATTGTTATAAGAGAAGCACCAGAAAGATTTAAATTAGAAGATACAACAATATGGTCTTTTCCTGAAAGGGGAAATTGGGCTACACATTCAGGAAAATACAGAGGGAACTGGTCTCCGTATATTCCTAGAAATATTATTTTTGAGGTATTCAAAGAAAAAAAGATTGGATACTTGATCAATTCTTAGGCAGTGGCACAACGTTAATCGAAGCAAAGTTATTAGGACGAAATGCAATTGGCGTTGATATAAATTCTGAGGCTGTCAAATTATCTAACACAAATCTAAATTTTACTTGTCAAGAAAAATCCAAAATATTCACCAAACAAGGAAATGCAAACAATTTATCATTTATAAAAGACGAAAGTATAGACCTTATCTGTACACATCCACCATATGCAGACATTATACGGTATAGTAAAGAAATCCCAGGAGATATTTCTCATTTAAAATATAAGGATTTTTTGCAGGAACTGGAACAGGTTGCAAAAGAATCATATAGGGTACTAAAAAAGCAAGGAATATGTGCATTTATGATTGGAGATATACGGAAGAAAGGATATGTTCTACCACTGGGTATGAATTCTATGCAAAAATTCGTTGATACTGGATTTAAATTCAAAGAAATTGTTATAAAAGAGCAACATAATTGTCGTTCTACTGATTATTGGGAGGGAAAAGAAAGAAAATTCTTAATGCTGGCACATGAATATATTTTTATATTGGAGAAAGCGGACGATCATAATCCTATTTGAAAAGAAATAGTCTTTATTGAATAAAAACATATGTTTGCGAAAAAGTCTGCGATCGCTGAAATAAATGTTGATATGACTGAAATCACATGGTAGAATAACGGCATAGCAATATTTTAGAAAAAATGGTTTAGAGGTTAAAAGATGGCGGTCAGTTATAAAAAATTATGGAAATTACTTATCGATAGAGATATGAAAAAGAAAGACTTATGTGAGGCTGCAGGTATCAGTCATGCTTCAGTGGCGAAACTCGGAAAAAATGAAAATGTTACAACAGATGTGCTGGTGAAAATTTGCACTGCCTTAAAATGTGATATTAGTGATATCATGGAAATAATAGAGATTGAAAGGGAAAAGGCGTGATGGAACAAGTTTTAAAGAAAGAAAAACAGATACAGGCAAAGCCTATTATGAAATGGGCCGGTGGGAAGACCCAGATGTTAGGGGATATCATGCCTAAAATTCCTCAGAAATATGGAAAATATATAGAGCCATTTATTGGTGGTGGTGCACTGTTTTTTGCATTAAGTCCGGATAAATCAATAATCGCAGATAGTAATCCGGAATTGATTAACATGTATCGACAAGTTGCTGATAATGTAGAGGCTGTTATTTCATATCTAAAGAAATATAAAAATACTAAAGAAGATTTTTATGAAGTACGTTCGTTAGATTGGCTCAAATTGAAAAAAGAAGAAGCAGCAGCGAGAACGATTTATTTGAATAAAACATGTTTTAATGGTTTATATCGTGTCAATAAGAAGGGACAGTTTAACGTTCCGTTTGGTAAATATAAAGCTCCAAACTTTTGCGATGAAGAAGCTTTATTCGCTGCATCAGATGTGCTGAAAAAAGCAACTATAACATGTGGAGATTATTTGTCAGTATTGAAAGAATATGCAGAACCGGGAGATTTTATCTTTTTAGATCCCCCGTACTTGCCGATTTCAGAATATTCGGATTTTAAGAGATATACAAAAGAGCAATTTTATGAAGAAGATCATGTAGAATTAGCAAAAGAGGTCAAAAGATTACAGGAATTAGGCTGCCATGTAATATTGACCAATTCTAATCATCCATTGGTTCATGAGCTATACGCAGATTATAAGATTGAGGTTATCCAAACCAAAAGGTATATTTCCTGCAATGGAAGTAAAAGAAAAGGCGAGGATATTATAGTAGATATTTTGCCAAAACAAAAAACTATGTTAAAAATAGTTCCGAAACCTTTACCTGAACAGGTAATGAAATATCCGGCCACTAGATATATGGGCTCTAAAAGTAAATTATTACCTCAAATTTGGGCTGTTGCTTCACAATTCAATTTTGACTCAGTAGTGGATCTGTTTTCTGGCTCTGGTATTGTAGGTTATATGTTTAAAGCTCAGGGAAAGACTGTAATTAGCAATGACTATATGGCAATGTCAGCAACTTTTACCAAGGCAATGGTAGAAAACAATAATGTTGTATTGCCATTGGACGAGGCGAAAAAATTATTGATTGAAAAAAGAGAGTCTGATCATTTTGTAGAAGAGATATTTCGAGGCTTATATTATAAAGATGAGGAAAATAGGCTAATAGATGTTTTGCGGACTAATATTGCTGCTATTAGAGATCAATATAAGAAAGCAATTGCAATGACAGCATTGATTAGAGCTTGTACAAAGAAAAGACCAAGAGGAATTTTTACATATACTGGAGATCGGTATAATGACGGAAGAAAAGATTTGCAGAAATCTTTAGAACAGCAATTTTTGGAAGCAGTGGAAAGTATCAATAATGCAATTTTTGATAATGGTTGTGAAAATAAATCTAAACATGGAGATGCAATGGAAGTAAAAATTAAACATCCAGATTTAGTATATATTGATCCACCGTATTATTCTCCACTGTCAGATAATGAATATGTACGTAGATATCATTTTGTTGAAGGTCTGGCACGAGATTGGAAAGGTGTCGAAATACAGGAAAATACAGTAACAAAGAAATTTAAGTCATATCCGACACCGTTTTCAACTAGAAAAGGTGCTGCAGATGCATTCGATAAGTTGTTTAAAAAGTTTTCCGACAGTATTTTGATTGTATCTTATTCTTCTAATAGTCAACCAACACAAGATGAAATGGTTGCACTTATGTCTAAATACAAAGAACATGTAGAGGTAGTTCCAATAGATTATACATATTCTTTTGGAAATCAGAAACATGCTAAGACAAATCGAAATAAGGTACAGGAATATTTATTTGTTGGATTTAACGGAGAAGATGTATGGCAAAAGCAAAAACTACAATTAAAAAAATAACTCAAAATGCATGGGAGTGCACGAAGATATTTAAAACGGGTGAAATAGAGAAAAGAATTGTAAAAGATCCTATTGATATTTGGTCAATAGGCAATACTGGCGTAAGAAATCCGTGGCGAATACCAGGTGGATATAAAGTATATGTTGAATCTAACCAGGTTGGAAAAATTCGGACTGCACAAGAACAAAAATTGTTTAAAGAAAAATTATTATTAGCAGGGGAAATTGGTGGAGATCCTAAGAAAGATGCAGACGCCAGTATTACGAGAAAATATCGTTTGATGTTTAATAAATACGGTTTTGCATATCCAGAAGTCTTAAAGAAAGATGGATTTTCTCAAAAAGAGATAGGAAAAATTGATGATATTACACCAGCTGGATGGGCATTTTATCATGCAAATACTATTCAAGCTCAACAAGAATGCTTTTTGAGAGGGCTAGTTGTTCAAATGGAACCATTAGGTGAAAGAGAGACATATTCTCCATTACGGTGGGTATTGAAGATAATGTTTGATTTGTTTGAACGTACAGGTGACTATAAAATTAATTATATAGAATTTGCGGTATGTGTACAAACAAGTTCACCTAAATATGAACTGGAAACAGTTGTAAATAAAATTTTGGAAATTAGAGGTAGAAGAAAGAAATATATTAACAAAAAGAAATTTGATAGAGATTTAATACATAATGCTTGGAAGCATTATTTTAAAGAAGAGAAAAATTTTCATGAATATGCAGACATGAATTTAAGATATTTAAGTGCAAGTGGAATTTTAAAGCGATCTGGAAGAGGAATAACTGTAATGCCGGAATATAAGTCTCTTGCATATGAATTGACTAAAAATGTAATTAGTGATGCAACATTAAAGGAAAGGTACAAATTACTTTGCCAAGGAGCTCCGTTACCAACAGATAATACAGAGATTGCTAAAAAGGTGTTGGAAGATTTAATAAACGAATTGGAAATGTACAATATTAAATATGAAATACCTGATATTACATTAGACAATTCGAAAAATATCAATATTGTAAGAAGTAATCTAAAACAAAATATTGATCATTATAAAGAAGAAAAATATGCACAAAATCAAAGAGAATGTTGGTATGAAATATACGAGTATATGAAATTACTGATTTCAAATAATGGAAAAAGTAAAGAATTGGGAGAAGATTATATAATAAATGTTCCAAAAGCAGAAGCCGCAGCATATTTGGAATGGATTTTGTGGAGAGCTTTTTTGGCGATAGATCATATAGTTAATAAACCATATGATGCTAGAGGGTTTAATGTAGATCAAGATTATTTACCAATCGGAACTGCACCAGGTGGAAAACCAGATATGATTTTTGAATTTGATGATTATGTTATTGTTGTTGAAGTAACATTATCTACAAATTCTAGACAAGAAGCTATGGAAGGAGAACCTGTTAGGAGACATGTTGCTGATTTGGTACAGAAATATAAAAAACCTGTTTATGGTTTGTTTGTAGCAAATAAAATTGATTCTAATACAGCAGAGACATTTAGAATGGGTGTTTGGTATACAACACAAGATGAACGTTTGGAATTACATATTGTGCCGTTAACATTGACACAATTTAGTGAATATTTTAAATTTATTTTTACAGAAAATTTTGCGGAACCGCAAAAAATCGTAGACCTTATGTGTAATTGCGAAAATTATCGAAAAATATGTGAAGGTCCAGAATGGAAAAAGTGTATAAATGAAGTTGTTCAAATAATGACAAAAAGGTAGTGAAAACAATGGAAGAACAATATAAAAAAACTTTCGATCAAATGGTTGATTCATTAAAAATGTATCAACGATATGAATTAAAAGATAAAAATAGAAAAGATATATTAGACAAGGTATATGTAGATCCTATTGAAAATGATGGTATTTTAAATTTATGTTTGAAAGATAATACAACTGTACTTATAGGCAGACGTGGTACAGGAAAATCAACTATCTTTATGCGGATGCAGAATGAATTACGTAAACAGAATGATATAATGACGTGTTATATAGATGTAAAAAGCATATTTGATGTTGCGAAAAGAAATTATATTACAATCAATTATTTAAAAACCAGCAATTTAGAAGAAATTGAGCAATATTCAATACAAAGGCAATTTATTTTAGATTTTGTAGATGAACTTATAAATGAAATATGTAAAAATTATGATACAATTTGGGAGAAATTTAAACAAAAGTTACATATATCTAAATCACAAAAGGCTATAGATAAATTGAAAAATATACGAAAAAGGATACAAGATAATAATCATTTAAGCAACATTGAAATGCAAACTTTGCAAGAAGTAATGCATTCGAATGTAGATAATATGTCGTATTGTGACAAAAGGTCTATGAAAATGGATATTTCATTGAGCAAAAAGAAAAATATTCTAAATGCAGGCGGAAACAGGGAAAATACCTTATCAGAGGGAGAAGAAAACGGAAAAAAATATAACAGGGTTTTTGCAAGAATATTTGAAATAACATCAATAGTAACAGAAATAAAAAGTATATTACAAGAATTATCAATGCGAAGATTGTTTCTAATTTTAGATGATTATTCAGAGATAGAGCAGACTTCATTGGTTATGTTTTGTGATTTGATTGTTAATACGTTACATAATAATTCTGATAATTTTGTAAAGTTAAAAATATCTGCTTATCCAGGTAGAGTTGAACTAGGTGAATTAGACAGACAAAAGGTAGATATACGATATTTGGATTACTTTCAGCTGTATGCTGGAGATAAAAGAAATGAAATGGAAAGCATGGCCGTAGCATATACAGAAAGATTAATGGATACAAGACTAAAAATATATACAGGAAAAGATTTTGATTATTATTTTGATACGACTAAAACATCAAAAGAAGAGTACTGTAAATATTTGTTCAATATGACAATGAATGTAGTAAGACATATTGGACTTATATTAGATTACGCGCAAGAGTTATCTATAATTCAGGGAGAACGAATTACATTAAATATTTTAAATGAAGCATCGAAACGTTTTTATAAAGAAAGATTAGTGCAATTTTTTGAAGAAAGTAAAACGGCAAAGATGACATATAATGAACGAATTGAGTCATTAGAATTGAACAAATTATTAAATCAAATCATCGATAAAGAAAAAACTATTAAAACAAATATTAGAACAAACCAATATACGGCAGTAATATTTCAAAAAGAGCGTAATAATCCATATACGAGTCATTTTTATATTGCACAAGAATTAGAGCCTTATTTAGGTAGTTTAGAATTGAATTTCTTTATTAGTAAATATAATGAAATGTCAAATAAGTCAGGAAAAAAAGTTTCTATTTATGCACTTAATTATGGATTATGTATGGATGAAAATCTAAGATGGGGAAAACCAAAGGGAAATGAATACCGTACATACTTTATTGAGTCGCCCTTTAATTTCACTCCAGTTATTAAAAATTTTTTGTCAGAAAATAAAAAAATATATTGTGAAAACTGTATGCATGAGTTTAGCGAAGAAGAGTATAATCTAATGAAAAAATACGGTGGTACTTGCCTAAAATGTGGTTGTAAAAATAGTATACAGGAGAAAAGGGTACTTTCGGATGAAGAACGAAGTGAAATAGAAGAAATAGAAAAAAAGGATAATTTATTGGAGAGAGAGCAATATCAGTTGCTGAAATTGTTACAATATAGTAGAAAAGATAAAACAGCAACGGAGTTAGCACAAGAATTGGATGTGAGTTGGCAAAAAATAGGATGGATAGCAAAAAAATAGAGGAAGATTATTGTTACCTAAAAAAAGAACCACGAAAGGGAAAAATGTATTACGTTTTATCTGATTTGGGAAGAGAATATTTAGATTCGATAACACCATGATAACAAAATCAAAAAAAATAATACAGACACAACGGAAAATCCGGATTTTCCCACACGAATCACACGAAAAACCACCATTTGTACACCGCAATACATCGGTCTGATATCGTGAAGGTGGACGTACTGTAGGATCAGGACGTGTTGCTACAATCATCGAATAATTTTAGCATAACATCTTAAATTATATATATTGAGTACCGCAAGGTACATTGTGTCCAAACGTAAGATACCCCGGAACCGTAAGGTTTCCGGGGTTTTTCTGTTGCCTGGAAACATAAAAATTATGAAAAATAATTCTATATTAAAATATGGATATTTGATGAAATCTTTGCTGTTGAATGAAGAAGAACCGATATATGGAAAATATGGAATGTTGCGAAAACAGTTCCTGAAGGAACACAGATCAGCAAAATATCAATACTTGCTATTGACTGGAAAGCTGACGGAACACCTGAATCAGATTGATCAGGAAGCCAGAAAGCAGGTGGAAATACTTATGGAACAGATGGTGAAAAAACAGGGTGCGACGGAAGAATTAAAGGCACAGGATCAGATGAAGTGGGTTAGATTAATGATTAATATAAAATCCAGTGCAGAAGAAATTGTAGTGAAAAATACGATATATATGTAGGTGGAAATAGGCGGTCGAAAAGGATCGCTTTTTTCTGTTTTGTGTGTATTGGAATAGTATTTTAAAATGAACTATGGTAGAATAAAGTAAAGACAAATCGAGAGCTTTTGGATAAAATTTTGAAAATTATCGAGGAAGTTACTATGAAAAAATGTAGATATTGTGGCAAAGAATTAGATAGTAATTTGGAATTTTGTAGCAGTGAGTGCGAAAACAGCTATAGAAAGATAATTGAAAAAGATAGACATAAAATTAAGTATTTCATTTCGAGCATTATTTTAGGGTTTTTAGCTATGTTTTATGGTGTTGTGTCAAGCCGCAATTGCATGATTGGAAGTGGAATTATAGTAATGGGGGTCACTGTTGTTTTGCTTCCATTTACTACTTCAGAAACAACTGCTTTATTTGGAAATAAAAAGGCGAGATTTATTGGAAGAATACTAGGCATGATACTTATAGCGGTTGGAATATGGGTAGGGTTTATTTGATGACAACTTTAGTCTTTAGAGCAAATTAATCAGAAGTTGAGAGGAGATCTCTGTAATGTTTATATTTTTATCTGCGTGTTCACTTTTAGTACCGTTATCTATGATTATATTGGGATATACGTGGAAAGATAAGCCTCCTAAAGATCGGCAGGGGAGTTCGGGATATCGAACTACTATGTCAAGGATGAATGATGAAACATGGAGATATGCACACAGGTGTTGGGGCTGGATAAACTTTGTTTTAGGAATCATCCTGGTGATACTATCGATTTTTATTTTGATTTTAACGAAAGATGATACAAACTTTGAAATGATTTCTGTTTATTTGGTGTTTTTACAATTAGGAATTATGGTGCTTACAATTATTCCGACAGAATTTTTGTTGCATAAACATTTTACAAAGTAAGGAATGAAAAAATAGCTAATTTCCAATTGGCGGAAATGAAAATCGGAAGTTGGAGGATTGAATTATGTGGAATGAATTAGGTATAAGCGGTGGAACCGCAATTGTTATTTTGATTGCACTGTATTTCGTTATCAAATGGGCAGTGAAGAATGGCATCAAAGAAGCCTACAGTGCTATCACTGGAAAGAAAACTGATGAAGATATCCAAAACGAAAAAGAGTTGAAAGAACTTGGATTGGATTCAGAAGATCAATAACTTCAAGTTGAACAAAATCGCTGCGCGATGGCTTGCCAAGGCTGTGGCGCAGCTTTCTTTTTCTCAATAATAAAATAGGCAATGGCAATTCTTACCAGTATTTGATATTGTAAAGTTACCACACAAAACAATTC
>ENA-OQJK01000007-OQJK01000007.1-human-gut-metagenome-genome-assembly--contig:-NODE-7-length-68963-cov-5.787582_pt1 | contig 68963 bp, 55 predicted proteins | sample MGYA00242605_ERZ504771 | MGnify/ENA primary metagenome ERZ504771 (study PRJEB26092, sample SAMD00036353) | human gut metagenome | host: Homo sapiens | study: EMG produced TPA metagenomics assembly of the... | reverse complement strand
TGCGGCAACCTGGCGAAGAGCGCAAGCATGCTCGCAACCTCTTTTGAGAAAATCGCACGGTCGATAGACGGCGGCTTGTCGTCGAGGTGCGAGAATATGGCAAAAATTTTGAGCTAGGTGAATGTGGGACGCCAGAAGACCGTCTTTGCATCGTAACTTATGCGCAAAACACCTGGTCGGTTTTCTCACACGCTCGCTTTTAGCCAAGTTAGATATATGTAACTTTTACCTACCTCGAAATTCTTGCCAAAATCAACCCGCCAAACGACCGAATAGGATTCTCGATCCGTTTCGCACGCCCCACGGTTGACGAAGACGACAAGACGGTCACGCGCGTCCCGAAGAGGCAAGCGAGGCAGCATGATCACTCCCCAGGATGAAAAAAGGGCTTCTCCGATTCACGGAGAAGCCGCCGAAAAAAGACGCCCCGCAGGTTGAAGCGCCGCTCGCAGAGCCGGTGCCCCCAGCGGAAGAACCGCCTCGGGCGCCGTGCCGAGGGGTGCGCCGCGAGATTCCCCCGTTCGGGGACTTGTCACGCTTCGCTTCGCGACGCCGCACCCATCGAGTCGAAACGTCCTGTGGACGTTTCGAGCGAGCTCGGGACCGCCTGGGCGCCGCACCCCTCGGCACGGCGCCCAGCCAACAACCCTACAGCAGCATGTCGCGCGCAGCCTGAAGGGCCGCGTCGATGCCCGAGGCGTCTTTGCCGCCGGCCTGCGCCATGGCGGCCTTTCCGCCGCCGCCGCCCTTGATGTTCCCCCGAGATCGCCTTGATGACGGCGTCTGCGTCGAAGCCCACCTCCACCGCCTCCGGCGTGCCGGCCGCCAACAGCGTGGGCTTGCCGTCTTTCTCCGTGGCCAGCACCGCGGCGCCTGCGGCGAGGCCTGACTGCCAGTACTTCTGCAGGCACAGGAACGCAATCACCAGAGGGATGATCGTGATCAGCGAACCGGTAATCACGAGGTTTTGGATAGCTTGACCGCCTGCGGTTGAAGCCTGGTCCTTCCACTGGTTCAGACCGATCGTCAACGGGTACCAGTTGGAATCCTTCAACATGATCAACGGCAGGAAGTAGTTGTTCCACGTCGCTACAATGGCGAACAATGCAGTGGTCACGATGCCGGGCGCCAACAGCGGCAGGGAAATCTGGAAGAAGGTGCGGAACTCGCCGGCACCATCCACGCGCGCGGCTTCAAGCAGCTCATCCGGCACGGCCTGATCGGAGAAGATCCACATCAGATACAGACCGAACGTGGATACCAAACTCGGGATAATCATCGACCACGGGGTGTTCGTGAGGCCCATCTTGGCGAACAGCAGGAACTGCGGCACGGCCAGCGCGATACCCGGCACCGAAATGGCGCCGATGATGATCACGAAGCACAGCTTACGGCCGGGGAAGCGGAACTTGGCCAGCGCATAGCCGCCCATGATGGCCAGCAAGGTGGCACCGCCGGCGCCGACCACCACATACAGAATCGTGTTGACGAACCAGCGGCCGAAGATACCGTCCTGATAGGTGAACACCGTGGCGATGTTGTCGAACAGGGCGAACGTTTTGCCGAAACCGAGGCCGAACGTCGAAGTGAAGTCGGACTGGGTCTTGGTGGCGTTAATCATCAGGTAGACAAACGGGAAGAGGCAGTAGACCGCGAAAATCGCGCACACGATGGTCAGGGCCATCGAGCGGGTCGGGTTCGCCGGGTTGGAGAAACCGGTTTTGGCGGCGCGCTTGCGCTCGGCCTTCTCGTCGGCGTCGATGCGCTTCTGACGCTCCTTCTCGGCCTTCTTGGCGGCCTTTTCCTGAGCCTTGAGATCGGCCAGGGTCATGGTTGTTGTTGAAGTCATGGTTGCAGTGCTCATAATTACTTCATCTGCTCCTTCATACTCTTAAGCTGGACGACATACGCAATGGCCATGGTGATGATGGCCATCACGATGGCCAGAGCTGCGGCATAGTTGCTCTGATTGCCGGTGAAGCTCAGGTTGTAGGCGTACATGTTCGGCGTGTAGTACGTGGTGATCGCGTTGCCCGGAACCATGTTCTGCAAAATGCTCGGCTCGTTGAACAGCTGGAAGCTGCCGATGATCGAGAAGATCACCGTGATGGCCAGCGAGCCCTTCAGCTCCGGCAGCTTGATCTTCTTAACAATCTGCCACTCCGAAGCGCCGTCGATGGAGGCGGCCTCATACAAGCTGTGCGGAATGGTGCTTAGGGAGCTGTAAAAAATCAGCATGTTGTAGCCGGCATATTCCCACGTGTTGATGTTCGCGATGGATGCAAGCAGCACGTCGGGGTTGAGCACATCGATGTTGGTGCCGAGGAAGTCGTTGAGGGAGCCGACCAGACCGTATTTGGCGCCATACACGAAACCCCAAATCATGGTGGAGACCACTGCGGGCACCGCATAGGGCAGGAATGTGGAGATGCGGAAGAACTTGGTGCCATGCAGCTTCATCGAATCCAAAGCGAGGGCCATGGCTGCAGCCAGAAACAGCATGATCGGCACCTGGAATACGGTGAAGATAGTGACGCGGCCCACCGAGCTCCAGAACTGCGGATCCTGAATCAGTCGGGCGTAGTTCTCGAAGCCGACGAACTTGGTGCCGCCGACCATCTGCTTCTTGAAGAAGGAGATGTAAATGGCGTACACAATTGGGATGATGAACACGAAGACGAACACCACGGCGAACGGCCACATGAACTTCCAGCCGCGCCAGTCGGCCTTGTGCTTGTTGACGCGGGCCTCGGCCGTGTGCAGATCCGCCTCCTCAGGCAGGATTCCCACCGTTGGCTGCGGGGCTGCGGCCATTGTTTGATCGGACATAATCGATTGCTTTCTTGGAATACGGATTGCTGTGCTGCGCCCGCTACCAGGGGGTCGCTCGATTGGAGCGGTCACGTCAGGCGAGGGCACGGGAAAGCGGGGACACTGGGGAGCATCCCCGCTTTGGGAGATCGGGCGGCTAGGCGGAAGGAGAGTGGCCTAGCCGCAGGTTTTGATTGTTGGTCAGTGCCGGATGTACCGGCAATAGATCGGTTGCGTCACTTGACGGTGACGTTGTAGCCCTGCTGCTTGCCTTGCTCGGCGAGCTTGTTGGCATAGTTTTCAAGCGCTTTCTCCAGGGTGATGTCGCCGGAGTAGGCCTTGGAGACTTCGTCGCCGTAAGCGGTCTGGGCGTACGGGTTGTACGGCAGGTACTGGAACTTCTCGGTCGGGCGCTGAGCCGCGGCGGAAAGGACTTCGTTGACGTTCTGACCGCCGAAGTAGTCGTTGGTCTTCTTGTTGGACTCGGTGGTCGGGTCGGTGAAGGAGTCGGACCGGAGGATCTTCTTCAGGGACGGGAAGGTACCGGTGTCGGCCATGGTCTGAGCGCCCTCGCCATGAGTCATGTACTCAACGAGCTTGTAGGCAGCGGCCTGGTTCTTGGACTGCGAGGTGACGGCAAGTGCAGAGCCACCGTCTTCGGCGGAGACTTCCTTGCCTTCCTCCCACTGCGGCAGCTGGGCGACGCGCCAGTTGCCGGCCTGATCGGGGGCGCCGGTCATGAGGTTGATCGGCATCCAAGCGCCGATGGTCAGGGAGGCGAGGGTGCCATCGTTGAGCTCGCGGTTCCAATCGTCGGACCAGTTCGGGGTCTTGGCGTCCACGAGGTCTTCGTCGATGAGCTTCTGGACGAATTGGATATAGCGCTGCATGCCCTCGTCCTTGGTCATGTTGATGGTGATGTTCTCGCCATCGACCTTCCACGGCTGGGCACCGGCCTGCCAGATCTGGGCGGTGAACGGCTGATAGTCGTTGGAGGTACCGGCCAGATTGGTGATGTAGGAGCCGGTGGCACGGATCTTCTTGGCGGCCTCGTAGTAGTCGTTCCAGGTCTTGATGGACTCGCCGTCCACGCCGGCCTTGTCGAACACTGCCTTGTTGTAGAAGAACATTTCGGGGCCGGAATCAATCGGCAGAGCGTACGGCTTGTTGTTGTACTGGAGCTTGTTCCACGGGCCGGCGGCGAAGTCGTCGGCGAGTTTGTCGGCGCCGAATTCGCTCAGGTCCACGAGGCCATCGGTGACGGCGAACTGGGTGACGGTCGGATCTTCGAGCATCACGACGTCAGGGGCGCCGTTGCCTGCGGCGATGGCGTTGGAGAGCGCGGTGGAGGTCTTCTCGGCGGTGCCGGTGTTGTTGAACTTGACGGTGATGCCGGGGTTGGCCTTCTCGAAGTCAGCGAGGATTTCCTTCATCGAGTTGCCGGAATCCCAGCCCCAGAACACGAGTTCGGCCTTGTCAGCGTCACCCTTGTTGGCGCCGTTGTCGTTGCTGCTGCCGCAGGCGGCGAGACCGACGAGCGTGGCCACGGCTGCCGTTGCCGCGATGACCTTCTTGGTGTTGCGCATGTTATCTCCTTCTGGACCATTGGAGTTGACTTGCGGGTGGTTGGCTTTCTTCCGACTGGCTTCCGGTTTTCGTCCGGTTACTTCTCGGTTATCTTCCGGCTGTCTTTGGCTGCCTTCCGATTGTTGACGACTGCCTTCCGATTGCCAAAAACGAATCGACTGCTACGTTGGATTTCAATTCGTTTGGCCGCTTGCGAAGTCTCCTCTGGCCACCTTTCCTTGGGGTGTTTTCTTTGGTACACCCGTGTACCAATACCTAAGATGATACACCTGTGTACCAATTTGTCAAATCACCCGACACGCCTGATTTTTTTCGCCTTTTCCATGCTTTCCACGTGAGCAAATCTCCAGTCGAACAGCGACTTGTCTCAGAGGCTCTTCATCCCCTCCCCCAACGTGAGTAGGTCCCGACTCTCAGCACACCACCAAATAACGCGCAGCATGCTCGTGAGTCCCCAACACCCACACACCACGGCGCGATTCCACCACTCAGCCGCCTCACCAGTGCCCACATTTGTAGATATTCAACGCCATATGACAAGAATCTGACTAGTATGAACAGGCACCCCCCATAGCTGTATTGAGAGGAAAAGCACATGGCGGGCCTGTTTCAAGCTGCTTCCAAGCAGCGCAATCCCTTGGGAACAACCATACGTACTCACGGATCGGGCAAATATACGTTCGGTCTGGCCTTAAGCGCCGGTCAATATCCGCGGTCTGCTTGCCTTTTCCTATCAGCTCCTCGCGGTATGCGGCATCTTCCTGACCAATGTCATCAACTACATCATCGCCTCCTACGGTTCCAGAAGCTGGGATGTCAACGCCGGTTGGCGTTGGATGCTGAGGCTGGGTGCGATTCCGGCCGCCGCGTTCCTGCTCTCCATGGTGCGAGCACCGGAAAGCCCACGATTCCTCATTCAAGCCGGCAAAACCGAAGAGGGATTCGCGGTGCTCGAGCACATCATCGGCACCGAACAGGCACGCCTTCGCACTGACGACATCCATGCATCGGTCAAACTCGAAACCGAAATGTCGCATGAATTTCACGACCTGTTCCGCCCAGGGCTGCAGAAGGCGCTCATCATCGGCACTTTGATCAAGGCGTGAATGCTGCGTTGCGTTACTGCATTGCCATGTTGCCATGTTGCCGCGTTATTGCATCGCTACGTTGTCACGTTGTCGCGTTATTGCATCGCTACGTTGCCACGTTGCCACATCACATTGCATTGCCGCATTGCTGCGTTGCCGCATCACATATCGCAACACAAACGCAGCAACGCAATGACGACCGGAGATGGCATCGCCGCCACCCGCGAGGAACCGCAGTGCAACGCGGTAACGTAACGCAATGCGATGTAATTCCCGCGTAGTTACAGGCAGTTACAGATTGAGTACCGCATCAGCAATGCGCATGGCGGATTCGCGGTGGGAGACCAGCACCACAGCCGCGCCGCGCTCCTTGTCTGCATGCTGCTCACCCACGGCCATAGCGTGAATGGAACGTAGAATAATAGCCTCGTTCAAAGCATCCAAACGGCTGGTCGGCTCGTCGAAAAGCACCAGATCAGCATTGCGCAGGAACACACGAGCCAAACCGATACGCTGGCGTTCACCTTCGGATAGACGGTCGCCCAGCTCGCCTACCTGAGTATCAAGGCCATCGGGCAAGGAATCAATGAGATCAAGCACGGAGGCCTTGGCGAGAGCCTGACGCAAACGAGCGTCGAGACCGTCAGATGCTGCCACCTGAACGGCATCGCCCTCTGCCGATTGCGCCGCCAACCGCTGCTGTCGGGAATCAACGGTCTTGGCACCCACTTCCCCATTGCCTGCAACATTTGCAGCTTCAACCTCGGACTCAGGCAAAGCAATCAGCAGATTGTCTCGGATAGAGCCATCAAACAGGTGGGTTTCCTGGCTCATCATGGCCTGAATACGTCGGCGAGCATGCACATCGACCTCGGGCAACGGCGTGCCGGACAACGTCACCTGACCGCGCTGCGGATCCCAGTAGCGCAGCAGCAGCTTGAGCATGGTGGACTTGCCTCGGCCGGACGGCCCCTGGATACCCAGCACGCCATGCTGCGGCACGTCAAGCGAGAAGTCGGACAGGACTTCGCGCTCCCCCGCATATGCAAAGGTGACGTCATCAAGACGCATGCCCATATACTCCTGCGGCACAACAGTGCCGTTCTCGGTCACAGCGGGCACCTCGTCCATCAGTCCGAACAGTCGGCTAGCGGACGCGAAGGTCTGAGTCAGGTTAGCGGGCAAGGCGGCGAGCGCCAAAGTCGGTCCGAACGAGCCGGCGAACAGCACGAAGGCGGCAATCAGAGCCGGAATGCTCTGCGGGTTCGCGCCGGCACAGGCAATAGCCACGGCGACCGAAGCCGCTGTGAGCACAGCCACCAAGAGTCCGCTGATTCCGGTGAAACGGCCGTTGACCTTGCTGAGTTTGGCGTGATCCTTCCACAACGCATGGGTACGGTCCTCGATGGCCTGCGCACGTTCCTCGCCGCGGCCAAATCGGATGATTTCGTCCAGGCCGCGCATGTCATCGAGTATCACATCGTCGAGTTCTCCGGCAGCGCCACGGATGGCAGGGCCAAGGTTACGTACGCCGGTGGCAAAGAATCGCGGCACAAGGATGCCGATAACCAGGTGGGCGGCAATCAACGCCAGCGCCATCCATGGGCTTAGGGTGGCGGCCACAATCGTGTAGATGATGGTGGAGGTTACCGCGATGGCCACCGGACTGATGGTGTGGGCAAAGAAGATCTCAAGCAGTTCCACATCGGTGGTCAGCATGGCGATAAGGTTGCCCTTACCTTTGCCCGCGAGCTTGGCCGGCGCCAGTCTGCGCAACGCGGCGAACGCCTTGGAACGGAAGAGTGCGAGCAGATGGAATGCCACATTGTGGTTCAGATATTGTTCAATGTATCGGGTGATGCCACGCAGAAGAGCACAGATAATCATCATGATGACGGCGGGCGCAACACCCATGCCCCACACCGGATTACCGGTAAGTGCAAATGCCGCGATAATGCCGAACACGGGCAGGAAAGTGGCCGAAAGATGGCCGATGGTGCCGGCGGTGGAGGCCGCTGCCATCAGTCCTGCCAGAGGTCGGGCTTCCTTAAGCAGTCGCCTGATCACTTGGAATGTGCTCATTTTGGAAGACGAATCGCTATTTGCAACACCAGCCGGAGTCTCAGCCGAGGCCTGCTCACTCCCGCCAACGGAAGCCGTCGGCAAAGCTGACTGCAGGCGGTCAACCGTCATACCCGCCTCTGCGCTTACGCGCGCTGCGCCACCCTCAGTCCGACTGTCGTCGGACAGCTCCTGCTTGCGGGAACCAACCTGCAGCACACGCCGAGCATGGCCTTCTCCGAAGTTCTCAATATCTGCCTGCGTGGTAAACAGCTTGGCGTAGACGCCGTCCGCCGTCATCAGCTCGGTATGGGTGCCCCTCTCAACCGACTTGCCGTGTTCGAGCACCACCACTTGATCAGCGTGTTCGGCGTTGGCCATGCGATGGGTGATCATAATAACCGTCTTGCCGCGGGATTGCGCCAATTCGCGAATTGTATCCAGGATCAGCTCTTCGGATTCCATGTCAACGCTGCTGGTCGCCTCATCGAACACAAATACCGGCGAATCATGCAGGAGCGCGCGGGCGATGGCGATGCGCTGGCGTTGGCCGCCGGACAGGTTGGCGGCATCGGACTCAATCGGCATGCCCAGTCCGTTCGGCTGTGCGTGCACGAAGTCGGCAATGCGCGCCTGCTCGAGCGCGGACCACAGACGGGAGTCCACGGAATCCGGCGAATCAGGAATCTCGTCATCGGGCAAGGCCATCAGAAGATTCTCGCGCAATGCGCCCGCAAACAGATGGCTGCTGGCACCAATCACAGTGACGGCTCCGGCCAGTGTTTCGCCTGACAAATCGGATACCTCGACACCGTTCAGCGTGAGCGAACCTCGGTAACCGGCCAGTGTACCGGCGAGCAGCGAGGCGGCCGTGGACTTGCCGGAACCGGAGATGCCAACAATGGCGGTGAACTGACCGGGCCGTGCGGCGAAGGTGATGTTGGTGAGCGCAGGAGCGACGGCGGAATTGGGGCTGGTTTCACCTTGCTTATCGGTCTTTGCGGATGCGGACTTGGAGTCGCCGTGCCCGGCATCATCATAGGAATAGCCGACGTGGTCGAAGCGGACCGTCAGACCGTCGTCAGCGGAATCGGAATCGTTGGCCGGCAGGGTCGCCGTGCCATGCTTGGGCTCCGGGGTGTCCAGCAGAGCGAAGATGCGCTTGGTGGAGGTCATGCCGTTCATCGCCACGTGGAAGAACGAGCCAAGCTGACGCATGGGAATAAAGAATTCGGCGGACAGCAGCACAATGAACAGCAGACCGGTAAGAGACAGCGGGTAGCCCACCCCGAACGGGATGAGATAGTGCAGGCCGTATGCCGCGTAGGCAAGCACACCAGGCAGATGTGAGGCCAGTGCGATTGGCGACCAGCCGGACGCACCATTGGCAAAAGCATCGCCAATATGCGCGTATTGCCATAACGCCACACCGATGCCGGCCGCAGCACCGCCGTAGGCCACTATGTCCATGGCGGTCAGCGAACGCAACTGAATCTGCAACACCCGCATGGTCATCACGCGGAAGCCTTCGGCTTTCTTGTCCATCTCGATGGCGGCGCGCTCGTCGGCGTCGAAGTTTTTCAGGGTCTCAAGGCCTTGGAGATTGTCGAGGAACGCGGCGCCCATGTCGGTGTAGCGCACCCAGTACTTTTTGAAGGCGCGGGCGGCGGTCATGGAGACGATGCCGGTCACGACGATGATGAGCGGCGCGCAGACCAGCATGACGGCAGCAGCGGGCACGTTAATCGGCGCAATGGCCACAAACAAGGTGATTGGCGCAAGAATCGCATAGAAGAGCTGCGGCAGGAACAGTTCAAAGAAGCTTTGAATCTGTTCAACACCTTCGCCGGCGGATTGCACCACATCCGAGGTCTTGATGCGGGTTTTGTAAGACGGGCCGAGTGCCACCATTTTGCGGTACAGCTTGGATCGCAAAGCCAGTTTGACCCGCTCGGCGGCTTCGGTGCCGAAGCGGGTGGCATGCGTGGTGGCCATGTACCGAACCATTATGCAGACCAGAGCAAGCAGCACGTAAATCATGACATCGCCGGCCATGGGCAGCACATCCATGCCGTGCTGATCAGACAACGGCACGGGGCAGGCCGCGCCTTGCGAAGTGCCGCCGCATTGGAGCAGCGGCGGTGCCACAGCGGTCAGCATGCTGTTCAGCAGCATTACCAGCGACAACATAAAACCAATGTTGGCAAGCAGACCTACCCACATCAGGGCCACTTTGCCGGCTATGAGTTTTTCCAAGCCAGGCGCCAATTGGAACAGTCGTTTGTCGAACATGGTCCGCTTCCCCTTGCCGTGTTGTTGCGGTGTGCCCTCGTCATGTGTACCTGCGCTCCACATTCCGCGCAATCCCATTCACCTTAAGCGAACGCCCTCGCACACGCCAGACTTTTAAAGTGAGAGAGGCCACAGAATTATCGATTGCGGAGTGCGCATGCTAGACGCGCCAACCAGAAAAAATATGCTTCGATATCAGGGGCTGAAGCATCCACTACACCCAATACGTGCATTTATCCGTTTCGAGGAGGCTAATTTTTGCGTTTGCCGGAGGCCTACTTCCGTTTCAAGGGGCTGATTTCGCATTTGCCGGAAGTCTATCTCCGCTTCGAGGGGCTCCTCATCCATGTAATCGGAAGTATAAACGGCTACACGTCAACGTCATTCCGCCGTTTTAGGGCCGTGTCTACTTGGGCATCAGCCCCTCGAAGTGGAAGTAGACTTCCAGATAAGGCAAAATCAGCCCCTCGAAGCCGAGAAAGCACGTTTCTACGGTGTCAGAAGCCGACGGAACGCAAAAGGGTCGTCTGCACGCAGACGACCCATATGATCAATTCGCCAATAGACGCAGCAAACGCGGCCTAGTGCTGCTTTTTGCGCGGCGACCAGTGCTTCGGCGGCGGCCGTACTTGTCCTGCAGGAAGTCGATGGCTCCCGAAATGGACACGGTGTCATAACCGTAGAGCAAACCGGTTAGACACGGCGTTGTATACAATCCACAAAACCAGACAGACAACTTCTCCATTGCCCACAACGCGCGCAACCTTACGCCAGCGTAACCTAACTTGTCAGAATGGCTCGATTTTGTCAACAGCCATCACGCAACGCACGTAAGGACACGGCCCGCTTATGCTTGACCACTACACCACGCCTGGCGAATCCATCGAAATCCGCGACAACCAGACCATCTACTCCCTACTTACCGATCGCCTTGCCCGCACCGGCGCGGACACGGTAATCGCCGCCAAGAAAATCGGCCCCGGCCGCTGGCAGAACGTCACCACCGGCGAATTCCACGAGCGCGTGGTCTCGGCCGCCAAGGGCCTGATCGCGCTCGGCATCGCCAAGGGCGACGCGGTGACCATCTTTTCCTCCACCCGTCTGGAATGGGGCATTCTCGATTTCGCACTGGCCGCGGTGGGCGCGGTAAGCGTGCCGATCTATGACACCGACTCCGCCCCGCAGGCCCAGCGCATCATGAACGATTCGGTGGTCAAGCTGGCCTTTGCCGACAATCGCGAGCGCTTCGACCGGCTCGACTCGGTCAAGGACCACTGCCCTGCCTTGAAGCAGATTCTCATGATCGAGGGCAACGCGCTGGGCGCTTTGGAAGGCCTAGGCGTGACCGTTTCGGACGAGGAACTGAACGAGCGCGTGGCCACCGTGCGCGCCGACGATCTGGCCACCATCGTCTACACCTCGGGCTCCACCGGCAACCCGAAGGGTGCCGAACTGACCCATAAGAACTTCGTGTCCATCACCATCACCGCTTCGCAGGCGCTTCATGAAGTGGTGCTTGACGACCATCCACGCCTGCTGCTCTTCCTGCCGCTGGCCCACTGCTTCGCACGATTCATCCAGTACGCCTCCATCGCCTCCGATGACGGCGTGGTCGGTTATCTGCCGGATACCAAGTCCCTGCTGCCGGACCTGCGTTCGTTTGAACCGACCTACCTGCTGGGCGTGCCGCGCGTGTTCGAGAAGGTGTACAACGCCGCCTCGCATAAGGCCGGTGCCGGCTGGAAGGGCCGCCTGTTTGTCAAAGCCGCCGAGGCCGCGCGCGTCTGGAGCCGCAAGGAGCAGGCCGGCGAGCAACACACATTTGCCGAAATCGCCGAGCGCGCCAAGTACGAAACGCTCGTCTACCGCACGGTGCGCGGCGCTCTGGGCCCGAAGATCAAGTACGTGGCCTGCGGCGGCGCACCGCTGTCGCTCGATCTAGCGCATTTCTACAACGGCATCGGTCTGCCGATGATTCAGGGTTACGGCATGACCGAAACCGCCGCCCCGTTCGCCGCCACGCGCGTGACCGACAATGTGATCGGCACCGTAGGCCAGCCCGCGCCCGGCTCCTCGATTCGCATTTCCGACGAAGGCGAACTGCAGGTCAAGGGCCCGAACGTGTTCCGCGGCTACCACAATCTGCCGGAGAAGACGGCCGAGGCATTCACCGCCGACGGCTGGCTCAGGACCGGCGACTTGGCCGAGATCGATGACGCCGGCCGCATCATCATCACCGGTCGAATCAAGGACATTATTATTACCGCCGGCGGCAAGAACGTCTCCCCCATTCCGCTGGAGGAGGAGATCGCCAAGTGCCCGATTGTGGAGCACTGCGTGGTGGTGGGCGACCAGCGCCCGTTCATCGGCGCGCTGGTGACACTTGACCCGGAGTCGCTGGCCATTTGGCTGCCCGCGCACGGCCTGTCCACGGAGACGCCGGTCGACCGGCTCGCCACGAACGCCGCGGTGCGCGAGGAGATCCAGCAGTACGTGGACAAGGCGAATGCGACGGTCTCGCGTGCCGAATCCGTGCGCAAGTTCGCCGTGCTGGGCACGCAGTTCACGCAGGAGAACAAGTGCCTGACGCCGTCGCTGAAGGTAGTGCGCCCGGCCGTCAACCGCGTGTTCGCCGATGTGATCGACAACGAGATCTACAACGGCAAGCGGTGAAACGCGCGGTTCGTAATCCGACACAAAAAAGGGCCTTTTGAACCGCACCTCCGATCATCGAATCTGGATTACTCCAGTCCAACAATCGGGGTGCGGTTCAACCTCGCCGGGCACTTCATCATTCATCACTGGCATGGTTCCATTATCACGCACATTATGGCGCAGAGCGAATACGGCACCCCGGCAACGCGAGTGGGTCGCCGGGGTGCCGGAGCGCGGGGGTGCCAGAATGCCGAAGGGCCGGGATACCGGAGTGCCCGGTCGCCGGGGTGCCGAAATGCCGAAGCGGTGTATGGGTGCCGCCCGGCCCAGGTAGGTCACGCCCGGGTCAGTTTCTTGCTCCTGAGACGCAGCACGACATCGGCGGAGTTGGCGACGCGCTTGGAATGCGTCACCACGATCACGCATTTGCCGAGCTGATGGGCGGCGTGCTGCAGCAGATGAATCACCTCGTCGGTCATCTCCGGGTCGAGGCTGCCCGTCGGCTCGTCCGCGAGGATCGCGCGGCCCGGGGCGACCAGCGCGCGGCCGACCGCCACCCGTTGACGCTGGCCGCCCGACAGGTGCATGATGTTGCGCTTGGATTCCTCACGGCTCAAACCCAGTTCCTCGAGGATCTTCATATCGGCCTTGGCGCTGACCAGCCGCAGGTTCTCTTCGGGGGTGAGGTAGTCGATCAGGTTATGGTCCTGGAACACCAGGGACACGTGCTCCCGGCGGTGCTTCGCATAGCCCGATGCGGCGATGTCCTCCCCTTCGAAGCGGACCACTCCCCGGGAGGGGGCGTCCAGGCCGGCCAGCAGCGACAGCAGCGTGCTCTTGCCGGCGCCGGACGGGCCGGTGATCGCATACATCTTCCCGGATTCGAAATCCGCGCTGACATCCGAAAGAACACGGATCTTCGCCGCGCCGTAGGCGTAATCGACATGGTCCAGTTGCAGACAGTTAGACATGATTGGTGACTCCTAACGCATAGAGGAAAGAATGGATTTCGGGGATTTGGACAGCACTGCGGCGCATGACACGGCAAGGGCCACGGCGATGACCGCGCATCCGAGCAGCAGGATGAGCATCGTCTGCTCAGGCGGCAAGGCCTCCACGTGCAACGATTCCAACGGCGCGACGCCCGAATCGCGCAACAGTCGGGAAGACACGTATCCCGACAGCATGGCGCCGGTGCCCAACGAACACAGGGCGGCGACCGCCGCCATGAGTCCGGTTTCGATGGCGAGTTGTGCGACGATCCGCATCTTGCCGATGCCGAGGGCCAGAAGCGTGCCTATCTCATGGATGCGTGAGCGAATCCAGAAGACCAGCGCCATCGCCAGCACCAGTACGTCCGCGAGGCAGACGGACAGCAGCACCATGCGCACCAGATCACGCACCGTCTGCACGGATTGCAGGACGCCGGAGAGCCGGGCCGAATCGTCGGTGACGTCGTACTTGCCGCCGGCCATGGTCTTGGCCCGTCCAATAGCCGCGGACAGGTCCTGCGGATTATCCGACAGGCATCGGATCATGTCGATCCGGTCGTTTCCGGTCAGAGCGGAAGCTACTCGCCTACCCGAATAGATGAGGTTCTCGGAAGTGTCCGAGGGCAGGGGGCTTTGGGCCTGCACGTTGCCGGAGAAGATCCCGGCCACACGCACCGTGGCGTTGCGCCCCTCCTGCCGGAGACGGAATGTCGAGCCGACCGATAGGCCGTTCTGCATCGCGAAGTCGCGGTGGACCAGCACATTGTCGCCGTCGCCCGAGATATGGCGGCCCTGCTCCAGGCGGTACAGGCCGCTCTGGAATTCCTCGGACAATGAGGAATCGGTGGTGCCCAGCACGCTGACCTGCATGGCCAGATCGGAGTCCAATCGGGGGCCCTGCCGGGGCATGACCGGGCGCGCGCCATCCACCTGCGCCAAGGTCTTCGTCGCATAGGCGGTCTTCGTCACACCGGGGATACGCGAGAACCGGCTCGCCTCCTCGGCGCTAATGGGATTCTCGCCGGCGCTGACGGTAAACCCTATGCCCATGCCCGCGCCGATGCCGTCGGACATGGTACGCAGGGCCGTCGAGACTCCGACCTGCGCCACCAGGCTCGTGAAGACCATCAGCATCAGCAGACCGATGATGCCGCTACGTACCGGCTTGCGTACGATCGCCAACGTGGCACGCTTCCACACATTCATGCTCATCATCGAATCTCCGACAGGTCTCGCGGCGATTTGCGCAGCATCGGCATGCACGCCACCGCGACGCACACCAGCATCACCGCCAACAATCCGAGCGCCACGTACAGCATGGCGGTCCCGTCGACCGACACCGTGAGCGAATCCAGGGTGCGCACCGACATGCTGGATTCAAGATCGCCGCCGACCTGCCCCATGCTGCTCAGCTCCTTCGCCGCGGAGGCGTTCACGGAATGGAGCGCCGTGGCGCCGAGCCATTGGGCCATTCCCTGCGCGCACAGCCAGCCGAGGGCGAGGGACGGCAGACCGATCAGCACCATCTCGGTGAGGTATTGGGCGACCAGGGAGGGCTTGCCGACGCCAAGGGACACCAGTATGCCCATCTCTTGACGGCGGTCGTTCATCCACAGCAGCAGCATGAGACTGAGCACGAGCACGGCCGAGACGGTCACGCCGATCAGGGCGCCGCGCATCATGGAGCGCACGCCGCGGGCGGCATGCAGCATGCTCGATGAATACTGGTCGTTGCGCGTGATCTGATAGTTGTTCCAATCCACCGGGAGTTTCTTCGCGGCATCCATGGTCTTCTCCACGTCAACGCCTTGGACAGCACGAAGGTGGCGTCCTGGTATATTTCCTTGCCGTCCTTGTACTGGTACAGGTCGCGTGTGGTATCCAGATCGGTGTAGATGGTGTTGGCGGTGAGTTCCGCTCGGCTGGATACCTTTCTGGCGCTGTCGCCCTTGAATATGCCCACGATGGTGGTCTTGACGGTCGCCGTCGAATGTGATTCGTTGTCGGCGTCATAGGCGTTGGCCTTGAGCGTGAGCGTGTCTCCGACTTTGAGCCCGTTGGCTTTGGCGAGATCCTCATGGATCATCGACGTGTACTTGTCGGAGGCCTTCAGATGTCGTCCTTCGGCCATGCCGAGCGTGCGCGACGTGAACACGTTGAGTTTCGACGAATCATTCGTGCCCATGACGTTGGCGGCGTTGCCAAACTGCTGCTCCTGGGTCGCATCGTAATCATCGCCGCCGGGGACCTTCGCCACATTCGCCCCCACGAGATCGGCGGTGGCGTTCTGACGGACCATATACGAATCGACCCCGGGCAGTTGGGCGATCCTGCGCACGTCGGCGGGGCGCACCATGCCGCCTCCGCGAGGCGTGAGCATGCTGCCCTGCATGTTGCTGGACAGCACAAATCCACCGACCGCTTCCTTCTCGATTCGTCCGGCGGCCTGTTGAGCTGCCCGAGAAACCGCGATCGTGGATAGCATGCTCGCCGTTATGATGGTCAGTATTATAAGGAGCACTATGGTTCGCACTCGTTTTCTGAGCACATAGCGCACCGACCGTGCAACGAACGTCATCAATACCTCCTGTGGGACTTGGGCTTTTCGCCCAAAATGCGAAACATGCCGCGTTTCGCCGATTAGTTAGCCGCGACGATACATGATGCACCTCAAGATACGGGAGATATACGCCTTGAGCGAAAAACGGAACAGCGGCGAATGTCGGTTATTCTGGATTTTGGTCCATCTCGGGCCGCGTCGATGCGTCGGCCCGCGAGAAATCAGGCTCGCGCCTCACCTTCGAGGCGGCGAACACAAGAAGCGGCAGAGCGGCGAACGCATAGTTCTCGCATTGGATGTACAGGTATGCGACCAGGACGAGCCAGCAGATGACGGTCTTGTGCCAGACGCCGGATTCGCCCGAACCCGCGCCGGCAACGCCACCACCACTATTACCCCCGGCAACGTCGGTGACACAAACACCGTGCGCCAGCCCGTCGGACGATGCGCCATCCGCACCGCCACGGCATACCGTCCTCCCGCGCGTCATGCAGACCATCGAGGCTCCGACCAGCATGGCCAGCCCGATCAGCCCGTATTCGGCGATGACGCTGGTATACGCGCACATCGTCCACACCGTGTCCGCGTTCACGCCGGCCGCGAATCCCGTGGCCGCGCCGCCGTTCATACCAAGACCGTCCAGCAGCCGTCCGGCTTTGGCCGCGCCGGCCCACACCGCATTGATGATGTTGCCCGCGCCATAACCGGTGAGCAGCGTCCACGGATGGGTGAGCAATCCGCATATCGGATCGAGGCTTTGGTAGATCCGCGCGAAGAACGAGCCGTCTCCCTCGGCCCCGTTCTCCGCGATGGCGGAGAGTCTGGAATCCGCCAGCACACCCAGCAGGCCCAGTGCGCATGCGCCGAGAATCTGCAGCATGCCCCGGACGCGGCGTGCGCCGTCATGCCAATCGGTGCGCGCCACAAGGGCGATCAGCAACGCCACGACGGAATCGATGACGATTCTGGTGCCGGCTTGCATGAGCACCGCGCCGACGGCATACGTGACGATGAGGTCACGCAGCCGTTTGGCGTAGATGCGGTCGCGCCCGCGCATGAGCCACATGAGCGGAAGCAGTATGCCGAACAGGTGCATGCCGATATAGCTGGGCTCGGCGAACAGGAACTGCGGACGGCCGCCGCCCCACACCGAGTTGTCGCTGATGTATTGCCGGTACATGAGGTGCGAGAAATAGTCGGTCAACGGTTTGGCGCGCAGACGGATGGACAGCCATTGCACGACGCCCACTCCGAAGGAAACCCAGTATGATGCGATGAGAATCCGCAATGGCGTACGCCACGGAATGCGTTTGATGTCGAACGCAAGGGCGATCGCACCCAAAGTGGCGAGCACGCCCAGCAATCCGGTGATGCTCATGAACGCGGCGTTGAGGTGGATGCCGAACTTCAGCCATCCCGGGATGGACAGGATTATGCAGGCCACCGGTAGGAGGAACATTGGCAGGTACCGGTTGGCTGCGATGCGCAGTTGCCGCCAATTGCATAGGCAGTACACGGCGAACAGCGCCGGACTGATTGGCGACCAGAACGGCGCGTACAGGCCAAGCGTGGTGCCGTCCACCGGAAGAAAAGCGACGGCCAGCAACAGCCAAATGACGTTGCGTTCCTGCGATGTCAGAAATCGCAGGAACGACCGGTATTGCGGTCGGCCATGATGGTTGCCCGCGTCGATGGTGTCGTTGCGTACGCATGCCTGGTTCATGTGATTCTCCCTCCCCGTCAACCTTACTCGTTCATCATGATGCGCGGACGGGGCATGCTTTCCCCGCTGAAAGTGCAATGGCCCGAACATTGACAAGGTCGCACCGAATGCCCCCCATCATTGGCACATTGTGCGATCTCGTCGCGGCTGGCTGACGAAATAATGTTGGCCGACCGGTTACATTGGTTCGGTACAGTGGCGGCATTATTGGCCACTGAATCAAGCGATTTGCGGCAGAACGACGAAAACAACACTTGGGCGAAAAGAGGCAGGCATGACTACGAATCGACCGCTCATTGCGGTGACTCCGCTGATGGATTACGGGCGCGATAGTCTGTGGATGCTGCCCGGATATATGGAGGCGATAATGCGGGCCGGCGGTACGCCCGTCATGTTGCCGCTGACCGATGACACCGACATTCTTGCGCAATGCGCCGAACGGTTTGACGCGTTTCTGTTTACGGGCGGGCCGGATGTGGGACCGATGGTTGGTGCAGCGGCCTCCGCCACCGGCCGTAGCGAGGTGCTCTCTCCTGAGCGCGACCGAATGGAATCGATTCTGCTGCCAGCTGTAATGGCTTGGGACAAGCCGATTCTGGGCATCTGCCGTGGCATTCAGTTCATCAACGCAGCGCTGCGCGGCACGTTGTGGCAGGATCTGCCAAGCCAGCATCCGAGCGATATCGAACACCATATGAATCCGCCGTACGATGCGTTCGGACATAACGTTTCCTTGGTGCCCGGCACTCCCCTGGCTTCATTGTTCGCAGGGCAGACTGAGATTGCGGTGAATAGCTATCACCATCAGGCGGTTCGTGAGCCTGCTGCTGGACTCGAGGTCATGGCCGTCGCGCCCGACGGCGTGATCGAGGCCCTGTACCGGCCGGCAAGCCACTTCCTGTGGGCCGTGCAGTGGCATCCCGAGTTTCTCTACAAGGTAGATCCACGCTCGCAGGCGATTTTTGATGCGTTTGTGGGGAGTTGCCGATAACAGCAAAAGGGGCTGCTCCGGTTTCCCGGAACAGCCCCTTTTCAGCGGTAGCAGTCAGCAGACTGATTTAGTCATCAGTGCTGGCTTGCCAGCGCTGATTGGCGCGTGCGGAGACCGCCGTCCGAAGGCGAAGGCGTACGAAGGTACGTCGAACCTGAGGAAAGGCGGTATACGCTCCGCCAATCAGTGCTGGTTGTTGAGACGGTGGTACATCTCGGACAGCTCCAGTTCCTTCTCGAACTGGCGAGCGGTGGTGTTCTCGTCGATGACGGCGAGCTCAACACCGGCGATGCGGGCGAAGTCTTCCCAAGCCTCACGACCAACGGAGGTGGTCATGCAGGTGTGGTGAGAACCACCGGCGGTGATCCAGCACTCAACAGCGGTCTTCAGGCTCGGCTTCGGCTCCCAGACGGCGCGGGCGCACGGAAGCTCCTTGAGGGAGCCCTGCGGCTCAACGACGTCGACGACGTCCATGAGCAGGCGGAAGCGTTCGCGAACGTCGGACATGGAGACCACGACGGCGTCCTTGGCGGGCTTGCCGGAGAAGACCAGGCGGACCGGGTCGGCCTTGCCGCCGATGCCCAGCGGGTGGATCTCCAGCTTCGGCTTGGCGATGGTGCCGATGGACGGGGAAACCTCGAGCATGTGGGAGCCCATGTCGAGCTCGTCACCCTCGGTGAAGTTGTAGGAGTAGTCCTCCATGAGGGAGGCGCCACCCTCAAGGCCGTAGCCCATGACGGCACCGATGCGCACGAGGACGGCGGTCTTCCAGTCGCCTTCAGCGGAGAAGCCCCAGCCGTACTCGGACGGGAAGCGCTGCGGGCCAACGCCCGGCAGCTGCGGCAGAGCGCCGAGGTCCTCGAAGTTGTCGACGCCGGCGGTGCAGCCGTTGGCGCGCATCATGTTGACCATCGCGGCCTCTTCCTTGGCGGCGATGAACAGGGAGTCGTACTTGGCGTCCAGCAGAGCCGGGTCGACGTCGTACTTGGCCTTGTAGTCCTCGATGATCTCCTTGACCTGGTCGTCCTTGACGGCGTCGTACGCAGCGACGAGCTCGTTGACGGCCCAAGTGTTGATGGAGGCGCCGAACACGCGCTCAGCCTCGGTCTTGTCGCCCTCGGTGACGGCGACGTTACGCATGTTGTCGCCCCAGCGCATGACCTTCATGTTGTTGGAGGCATCCCAGCCGGCGCAGGCGCGGGCCCAGGTGCCGAGCTTCTCGGCGACCTCGGGATCGGTGTAGTGGCCGACGACAACCTTGCGCTTGATGCCGAGGCGGGAGACGATGTAACCGAACTCACGGTCGCCGTGGGCGGCCTGGTTCAGGTTCATGAAGTCCATGTCGATGGTCTCCCACGGGATTTCCTTGTGGTGCTGGGTGGCCAGCTGCAGCAGCGGCTTGGTCAGCACTTCGAGGCCGCGAATCCACATCTTGGCCGGGGAGAAGGTGTGGCACCAGGTGATGACGCCGATGACGTTCGGGTTGGCGGAAGCCTCGACCATGAACTCCTTGACACCGTCGGAGGACTTCAGGGTGGGCTTGAGGACGATCTTGGCCGGAATCTTGCCGGTGTTGTTCAGGTAGTCGACCATTTCAGCGGAGTGAATGGCGACCTGGCGCAGGGCTTCTTCGCCGTACAGGTCCTGCGAACCAACGCCGAACCAGATTTCCTTGCCCTCGAAGGGATTTTCCATAACCATAGGGTTACTTCCTTTACTTCTTTGTTTATGGGGGTTTGTTTAAGTTTCATTCGCCGACCGAGGCTCCCCTCAGTCAGCTATCGCTGACAGCTCCCCTCAGAGAGGGGAGCCAAGACACCACCGTGCTGGCGGAGTCAGCGCTGATTTGATGTGTGTGTCCGCAAGGCGCGGAAGGCGAAGGCGTACGAAGGTACGTCGGGCCTTCCGTAACGCGGCGGACACTCCATCAAATCAGTGCTGACCGTAGACGTTCTGGTAGCGGTCGTTGAGCTTATCGATGTCGGCCTGGTCGATCTCGATGATGTCACCGAGCTGACGGGCGGCCCACATGGTGTGAGCGACTTCCTCGGTCATGGCAGCGGCCTTGACGGCGCCTTCAGCATCCTTGCCGATGGTGAAGGGGCCATGGTTCTGCATGAGGACGGCCGGGGACTTCGGGTACTTCTTGAGGGTCTCGACGACACCCTTGCCGATCGCCTCGGAGCCGATCAGACGGAACGGGCCGACCGGCACCGGGCCGCCGAACTCGTCACCCATCATCGTCAGGCCGCACGGGATGTTCTGACCAGTGGCAGCCCAAGCGGTGGCGTAGGTGGAGTGGGTGTGCACGACACCGTAGACGTCGGGCATGTTGCGGTAGATGTAGGCGTGGGAAGCGGTGTCCGAGGACGGGGCTTCGGTGCCGTCGACCACGTTGCCGTCAAGGTCGCACACGACCATGGAGGACGGGGTCAGGTACTCGTAGCGCAGGCCGGAGGGCTTGATGACGAACAGGTCGGCGGTGTGCAGACGCTGGGAAACGTTGCCCGCGGTCCACACGACCAGGTTCCACTTGATCAGCTGCTGGTGCAGGTTGGAGACGACCTCACGAACCTGCTTGACCTCGGCGCGAACCTCGGGGCCGTAATCAGCCAAAGTTGCCATTATTGGTTTTCCTTTCCACTGTGATGGATGGACGTTTTTTCAAAATCTCAAGGACCTCCCTCAATAGAGGGAGGTCAGAAAGGCTTACTTATCTTCGAGGTTGATGGTTTCGATGGCGGCGTGCTCGATGGGCAGGCCCTTGGTGAAGCGGGCGAAGAAGTCCTCGAAACCAACCACATCGGAAGCCACCGGCTTCTCAGTGGTGGACTGGGCGTCCTTGAACACGCAACCGTCAAGGAAGTCAGCGAGGTTGCTGTGATCCTCGTTGGTGTTCCACAGGTAGTTGGCGAGCACGGCCATGCCCCAGGCGCCACCTTCGGCGGCGGTGGACATGACCTTGATCGGGGTGTTGAAGGCAGCAGCGAGAATCTTCTGAGCCACCTTCGGAGTGGCGAAGATGCCGCCGTGGCCCACGAGAGAGTCGACCTGCACGCGCTCCTGCTTGGTCATCACGTCCATGCCGATCTTGACCGGGGAGAACGCGGAGAACAGCTGGGCGCGCATGAAGTTGCCGAGGGTCATGTTGGCTTCGGGGCTGCGGGCGAACAGCGGGCGACCTTCAGGCAGACCGGCCAGGAATTCGCCGGAACGGAACGGGTAGTTCAGCAGGCCGCCGCAGTTGGCGTCCACGTCGTCGGCGATGGCCGCGCGGAACAGGGTGCCGTACAGCATACCTGCGTCAACCGGCTGGCCGATAGCCTTGGCGAACTGGCCGAACAGGCCGACCCAAGCGTTGAGGTCGGAGGTGAAGTTATTGGCGTGGCTCATACCGGCCAGATCGCCGGCCGGGGTGGTGACCAAGTCAACCTCAGGGTGGAGGGCCTTGAGCTTGTGCTCCAGAACCACCATGGCGAAGATGGAGGTGCCGGCGGAGACGTTACCAGTGCGTACGCGCACGGAGTTGGTGGCTACCATGCCAGTACCGGCGTCGCCCTCAGGCGGGGCGAGCACGATGCCGGGCTTCAGGGCACCGGACGGATCGAGCAGCTTGGCACCTTCCTCGGTCAGCTCGCCAGCCGGAGTGCCGGCCACGAGCGGCTCAGGAAGCAGGTTCTCCAGCTTCCACGGCTGGGCTGCGACCTCAGGCAGAGCGTCGAACTTCTCAATGAATGCGGTTTCGTAAGTGTGAGTGGTCGGGTCAATCGGGAACATGCCGGAGGCATCGCCCACGCCGAGGACCTTCTTACCGGTGAGCTTCCAGTGCACGTAACCGGCGAGTGTGGTGAAGTAAGCCACCTTGGAGACGTGCTCTTCCTTGTTGAGCACGGCCTGGTACAGGTGAGCGATGGACCAACGCTCGGGGATGTTGTACTGGAACAGCTCGGAGAGCTTCTTGTGAGCTTCGGAGGTGTTGGTGTTCTGCCAGGTGCGGAACGGCACCAGCAGTTCGCCGGCCTCGTCGAATGCGAGGTAACCGTGCATCATGGCGGAGAAGCCGATGTGGCCGACGTGCGTGAGCTTCTCGCCATAGGCGGTCTCGACGTCGTTGGCCATGGAGGCGTAAGCGGACTGCAAACCGCCCCAGATCTCCTCGGTGGTGTAGCTCCACAGACCATCCTCCAAGTGGGAGGCCCAGCTGTAGTCGCCGGAGGCGATGGTCTGGAAGTTGTCGTCGATGAGGACGGCCTTGATGCGGGTGGAGCCGAATTCGATGCCCAGCGTGGTCTTGCCAGCGCGAATCTTCTCGGCGATGTGGGCGGCCTGCTCGGCCGCGTTGTCGGTTGCTGCCATATCTTTCCTTTGCCTTGGAGCGCCGGCGTTGTTATCCCCTTCCTTGGGGAGGGTGTTAGCGCTCACAATTTCCAAAAAAACATTGTACCGACAACCCGCATTCGACACAACTTATGCCGTGTCACGCATCATAACGGTTTGATAACAGCGCCAATTTACCGCCGAGGAGCCGGCCCCAAGGACCGCCGGGCACGCACCTCGGCGGGAATCAGCCCCATGCCGTGCTGGGTGGTCAGGAAGGTCGGCTCGCCGCCCTCCCCCAGCAAGCGCAGCGTCTCTCGCATGGCGGCCACGCCGAGCCCCTCGAAATCGGGATGCACGGTGGTCAGCGGTGGGTACATGTTATCCACGCCAGACATGTCGTCGAATCCGACCACGCTGATGTCTTGCGGAATCCGAAGCCCATGCTCATGCAACGCGCGCATGATGCCAACGGCCTGATTGTCGTTCGCGGCGACGACCGCGGTGGGCAACGCCGCGCCTCGACGCCCATACTCATCAATGAGATGATTCATGTGCGCATACGCCTCAGAGGCATCCCACGTATGGCAGCGCACGATCTGTGAATCGATGGATCGGGAGGCGGCGAGCTTGCGCCACGCATCCAGTCGGGTGTGGGCGTCGCGCCATTCGTTGGGACCGGCAAAATACAGAGCCGATTTGTGCCCGTATTCGCCCAGCAAGGCCACCACTTTGGCCATTGCACCCCACTGGTCGATACCGACCAGCGCAGTGCGACGCTTGTTTTCGGTGGAGATAAGGCCCAATCCCTCACGCACGGTCATTTGGCCGTGGGTGGCGGTGACGATGACGCGCGGCTGAGTGACTCGCGCACGGCAGGCGGCGGCGAACATCACGTCGGTCGGAGTCAGGAAGATGAAGGCGTCGACGTTCTGCTCGTTGAAGGTGTCGCACAGGTTGTCGAAGTCGGCCTGCGCGCACAAGGCCTCGTGGACCATCATCACGCTCATGAACAGACCGTGCTCGCGGGCCATGGATTCGATGGAGGAGATGGAGGAAATCGGGCCGAAGAATTTGAGGCCTCCGGCGATCAGCCCTATGGTGCGCGAACGGCGGGAAGCCAGTGCGCGCGCGGAGTTGGAGGGGCGGTAGCCGAGTTGGTCAATGGCGGCCTGGACTCGCGCACGGGTGGCGTCGGAAACGTCCGGCGAGTCATTGATCACACGGGAGACGGTTTGGTGGCTGACTCCGGCGAGCTTGGCCACTTCGAACATGGACGGACGTTTGCTTGGCTTGCGGCTGGTCACCATGCTACCTAACCTCCCCGCTGGCGGCCGGCATCCGTGCACGGCCAGGCTTGTACCTTAATCAATACTGACTTTAGCGCGTCCACAACAGTTTTGCGTTAGCGCTCACACTATCGTGTCGCACGCGGCTCAGGTCAGGTGCCATGAGACACGATGGAGCGGAGTCGGCCCGTGTTCGGCGATGGCGGCACGGTGTGCGGCGGAACCATAGCCCTTGTTATGAGCCCATTCGTAGGCGGCGTAACGTGGGTTGCTTTGCGCGAGGTCGACCATCAGCCGGTCTCGGGTCACTTTGGCGATGACCGCCGCGGTGGCGACGGTGGCGCAATGCTGGTCGCCTTTGACTTTGGTCGTTATGTCGGCTGGAATCGGCACGTCCGGCGCGTCGAACGTGTTGAGCGCCTTGGTGATGTAATCGCTCGGCCCGTCGAGAATTCCGGCGACTTTGGGCAGAGCGCGAACGCTTCCCTCGCAATTTCCAATGGATTCTCCTACGGAGCCTCCCGGACGACCTTCCACAATCTTCCCCGCAGACTCCCCCGAAGCCTTTTTTATCGTCGATTCCCCTCCAAGTCGTAAGCCAAGTTCGCGTTCGACTTGGCTGAGCGCGCGCAGGGCGGCCACGCCAAGCGCGTAGGTGATGCCCCATTCGTCGATCTCGGTGTTGCTGGCCTGGCCTACGGCGTAGGCCGCGCACCAGTCGCGCAGTTCGTCGAAAATCGCCTCGCGCCTATGTTCGGTGAGCATTTTGGAGTCGGCCACGCCGTCCGGCACGCCGAGGTAGGTCCGCCCGGACAGTTCGACGGCATCATCGCCATCCAACGGCTCCAAATCACGGGCCCAAATGGCGGCGCACCCGACCATCACCGGGCCGGCGAGCGCGCCGCGGCCGACTTCATCGAATCCAGCGATAAGGTCATAGCCCTGGGCCGCAAGGCTGCGTTCCAAGTCAAGTGTCGGGGTAATCATGCGCGGCTCCCATCGTCTCACAATGGTTAGGATTCAGACGGTCCAGGATTCATATGGTTCAGGGTTCAGACGGCCCGGAACTCAATCAGTTCAAAGACTCACACGGTTCAAAAAAAGACTCAGGAATTCGAGCCGGAAGCGTCAGGCACGTCCTTGAAGACTTCGTGGTGGTCATCAATCGCACCAAGCCGGTCAAGCGGCCAGTATTTCGCGATTCCGACTCCGACCACATCGGAGATGGGAACCAAGCCGCGATCGCCGTCATCCTGATGATAGCGGGAGTCGGCGGAATTGGCGCGATTGTCGCCCATGACGAACACGCGGCCCTCGGTCACGGTTACCGAGAACGGGAAGGCGCTCGGGTCCACGCCGGGGCGAATGTAGGAGGTCTCATTGATGGCCACGCCGTTGATGGTCACCGGCTGGCCCGCGCCCTTGCATTCGACCACGTCACCGGGCAGGCCGATCAGTCGCTTGATGAGGTACCCGCCACCGGGAGCGCTGCTCTGCTCCTCGTTCAACCAGTTGTTGGGATCTTTGAATACCACGACGTCGCCGCGCTGCAAATCGAAGATCTTGGGGGTGAGCTTGCTGGTCACCACGCGATCGCCGGGCACCATGGTGTCCATCATCGAGCGCGAAGGAATCTCGTAAAAGCCGACGGCGAAAATGCGAATCAGCAGCACGATAAGCACGGGAACGCCGCACCACAGGAAAAAGTCGCGTAGGGTGAAGTGGTCATCATCTGACGATGATGCTGCCGCGGCATTCGCGCCAGCGGCTGCACCCGCGCCAGCGGAAGAAGCGGCGTGCGCCGGGCGCGCCGGTGCCGGGGGAACCGGGGACAGGGCGATGCCGTGGTCGGCGACTTGGAACGTGCGGGAATCGCGGGCATCGGCCTCGTCATCATACGAGGTCTGGTTGCTCTCCGGATTGTCGGAAACCGGGAATTCGCCGTTATCCTGATCGTCCTGCATACCATCTCCTCGCGATTCATGCTGCCGGATATGAGGGGTGCCGGCGCCCGTCCATCATACGTGGAAAATACGAAAACAGCCCGAAACCGAAACGGTTCCGGGCTGAATTTCACGGTTTATTCGCGCGCCTGCATCATCAGGCTCACGATTGCACCCGCGAATCGACTCACTTAGCAGAGTTGTCGCGGCGCTCGGCAATACGAGCGGCCTTACCGCGCAGAGCGCGCAGGTAGTACAGCTTGGCGCGGCGCACACGGCCCTTACGCACGAGCTTGATGGAGTCGATGGACGGGGAGTGCACCGGGAAGCGACGCTCCACACCAGTGCCGAAGCTGATCTTGCGGACCACGAAGGTCTCACGCACGCCAGCGCCCTTACGAGCGATCACCACGCCGGTGAAGGTCTGGATACGGGAGTTGTTGCCTTCCTGGATCTTCACGTTCACGTCGACGGTGTCGCCGGGACGGAAGGCCGGGATTTCCTCGGCCGGCTTCATGTGCTTGGCGTCAAAAGCCTCAACAGCGTTAACCATTGTTTTCCTTCAGTGCTGCCGCATATCAGCCACAGATCTGGGGCCATCCACGCGATTGCGCATCGCGCGCGTTGACCTGTTCTCGTTATCCCTCGAGTTTGCCCTTGGGAAGCCTGCCGATCCGCCAAAAGCCAGGCCTTGCGGCCGTTCGGACTGGACCCACGGAGACGCGGGCTTATGCGGCGGCCCACTTCTCGACACAGCAATCGATTATTGTACGGATTCTTGCGGACAGAATGGCTGTCGGATGGCATTCCAACACCAAGGCACTGCGACGTAGTTGACAGACCTGCAGGCGGGCTTTATCTTGGGAGCGTCGGTAGGCGAGGCTACCGCAGGGATATGGGTTGCTGCCGCTAACAGTGGAGACACTGCACGCAGGTCAGCAGTTCTTGTCGGATCAAGGCATGAACTAACGCAATTCCACCGCCCTGCGATGCTGAAGCTTGAACGATGGCACGAATCGGCGGATTCGAATACTTTCCGCCCCTCCTGCTGGTCGCATGGATACCGACGATGGTATTGATCTGGCGTTTCAGCGCACGGCTTGAAGGAGGTGAGAGTCCGATGGACGGTGATTATTCCAGTAGTTCCGCCGCCGGCAACAGTCATAGTTGCGGTGGTGATGACCATGTTTTCTTATATTCCGTTATCCGGAAGTCGGGCTCTCGCCTGTAGTGTTCCTTGGCTCCCCGGATAACCCTTGCATAATTCGTCTTTCCTATGCATAGGGAGGTCTTTTCATGACCATGTTTTCATTCAATCGCGTCGGCGCGCGTCCAAATGCGTCGGCCCGCAACCCTTCCACCGCCGCGTCCGACCGCCAACCATTCGCCGTGCGCCTGGCCTCCGACGTACTGGTCGCGGCCGGTATTCTGGCGCTGTTCGGTCTGATCGCTTGGATTCTGCCGGCGATCGGCGAACCGATCGGCCCGAAAGGAGTGCCGTCACAAGTCAGTACGAATCTCGCCGACCTGCCGTATTACGCGCTGCGCTCGGTGTTCCGTATGTTCGTGGCACTGTTCTTCTCACTGGTGTTCACGTTCATCTACGGCACGGCGGCCGCGCGCTGCCGCCGCCTGAGCCGCGTGCTGATTCCTCTGTTGGATATTCTGCAGTCGGTACCGATTCTGGGCTTTCTTTCGGCCACCATCACCATCTGGATGGTGCTGTTCCCCGGCTCGATGCTGGGCGTGGAGGCCGCGTCGATTTTCGCAATCTTCACCAGTCAGGCCTGGAACATGGCGTTCTCGTTCACCCGGTCCCTGACCAGCGAACCAACTGAACTCGACGAGGCGGCCCGCTCACTACAGCTCACACGCTGGCAACGATTCTGGACACTGGACGTGCCGAACGCGATGATTCCGCTGCTGTGGAACTGCATGATGAGCGTAGGCGGCGGATGGTTCTTCCTGACCGCCTCCGAGATGATCTCGGTGAACAATCGCACCTATGCGTTGCCCGGCATCGGCAGCTTCGTGGCACAGGCGGCGGCCGAGGAGAATCTCGCGGCCATCTGCTGGGCCATCGTGACGATGGTGCTGGTGGTGCTGCTTATCGACGTACTGCTGTGGAAGCCGCTGACCGCGTGGGCGGAGAAGTTCCGCATTACGCAAAGCGAGTCGGCGGTGCGCAAGACCAGTGTGGTGCTGACCATCATTCGTCAGTCACATATCGATGAGATGGTGGCCTGGCTGTTCAGGCCTGTCGACGACCTGTTCGACACGCTGACCCGCCCGTTGGGTCGGACCGGTGGACGTTGGGCGGCGGACGTGAAGTCCGCACGCAGCCGCGCGCTTGACGTGGTATTCACAGTACTGGTGTTGGCAGCGTGTGCGTTCGGACTGGTGCAGCTTATGCTGGTGATTCATCGCGATGCGGGATTCGGCGAGCTCGGGCAGGCGTTCGTGTTGGGCATGGTGACGTTCCTGCGCGTGGCGCTGCTCACGCTCGCCTGCTCGGTGATTTGGGTGCCGATTGGCGCGATGATTGGCATGAATCCGCGCGTTTCGCGGTTTATGCAGCCGATTGTGCAGGTGCTGGCCAGCTTCCCCTCGAACTTCACGTTCCCGTTCGTCACGCTGTGGTTCGTGGCGTGCAGTGTGGATATCAACTGGGGCAGTATTCTGCTGATGGCGTTGGGCACACAGTGGTACATCCTGTTCAATGTGATCGCCGGGGCCAGCCAGATTCCCGACGATCTGCGTGAGATGACGCGCAGCTTCCAGCTGGGGCGCTGGCAGCGGTGGCGCGATTTGATTTTGCCGGCGGTATTCGGCTCGTGGGTCACGGGCGGCATTACGGCGGCCGGTGGGGCGTGGAATGCCTCGATTGTCTCGGAAATCGTAAGTTATGGACGGCATACGCTGACCGCCTCCGGCTTGGGCGCGTATATCGCCGAGGCCACCGAAAGCGGCAACACCGTGAGGACCATCATCGGCGTGACCGTGATGAGCGTGTTCGTGGTGGCCGTCAACCGCCTGTTCTGGAACCCGCTGCAGCGCATGGCCGAGCGCCGTTTCGCACTGAACTAAAGACTTAAGGAGAATAATATGACTGTTGCACTGGAAACCATTCGTTCGCTGCGGGCGGTGACCCCGCAGAACACCATCATCGAAGCCCAGCACGTCGGCCAGCGCTTCACGGCCGACAACGGCACCGAACTCACCGTGTTCGACAACATCTCGTTCAACCTGTACGAGGGCGAGATCGTGGCCATTCTGGGCCGTTCGGGTGCCGGCAAGTCCACATTCCTGCGTGCGCTGGCCGGACTGGTCAAGCCGACCAGCGGCACGGTCAAGTATCGCGGCAAGGCCCTGACCGGCCCGAATCCCGGCATCGCACTCGTGTTCCAGACCTTCGCGCTGATGCCGTGGCTCACCGTGCAAGACAATGTGGAACTCGGTCTGAAGGCGCGCGGCGTACCACGTGCGGAACGCACCAAACTGGCTCTGGACGCCATCGACATGATCGGCCTGGACGGCTTCGAATCGGCGTATCCGAAGGAACTGTCTGGCGGCATGAGGCAGCGCGTGGGCATTGCACGCGCCTTGGTGCTGCGGCCGGACGCGCTGTTCATGGATGAGCCGTTCTCCGCCCTGGACGTGCTGACCGCCGAAAACCTGCGTCAGGAAGTGCTCAAGCTGTGGTCGAGCGAACAGCGCAGCATCAAGTCGGTGCTTATGGTCACACATAACATCGAGGAAGCCGTGGAGATGGCCGACCGAGTGGTGGTGTTGGGCTCGCACCCGGGGCATCTGATTGCCGATGTGCGGGTTGATCTGCAGCGCCCGCGCGACCGTCACAGTGTCGAATTCGAGGCGATGGTGGACCGACTGTACGCGATTTTGACCGGACAGGCCTCGCAGCCTACGCAACAAGCCGAGGCTCTATCGCCATCGGCATCGCTCACGAACGCATCTGTCACGGACGCATCTGTCACGGACGCATCAGACCTTCAGCCCGCCAAGACCATCGAGAAAATCAAGGAGCATCCGCTGCCCAACGCCACGCCGGGCGGGCTTGCCGGTCTGCTGGATGTGGTTGCCGAGCATCCTCACGGCATCGACTTGGCAGATTTGGCCTCGGCTCTTTCGTTCGAGGTGGACGACCTGTTCCCGCTGGTGGATGCCGGTACGATGCTGCGCGTCATCGTGGTACGCGACGGCCATGTGCAAATCACCGAGGCGGGCGACTCCTGGCATAAGGCGGACATTCTGCGCGCCAAGCAGGTGTTCGCCTCACTGGCGATGGAACACGCGCCGCTGGTGCACAACATTGAGCATGCACTGCGGAAGTCTGCGGAAGGCAAGCTCCGCGGCGAGCTCATGCTGGACCTGCTGCGCGCCCGTTACGCCAACGACGAGGCGCATCAGCAGTTCGCCATCGCCGTGGAGTGGGGCCGTTACGGCGAACTCTTCGATTACGATGCCGATGACGATCTGCTGAGCCTGGATGAGGCGAATAAGGGCGAATAAGCGAATCAGCCACGTGAGTTGGCTAGATAGTGCCTTTATGCCTGCAAACAGATGCCGAAGCGGAATATGACCATGTTCGACTCATCTGACTGACAGCAATCCGTATATGCAAAGTGCCCGGCATCCGAAGATGTCGGGCACTAGTCGTGAGAGAGACTCCCTCAGTCAGCTACACTGACAGCTCCTCTCACCCGAGGGGGCACCAGAGGAACGAATCAGAACTCGCGACGTGGGCAGTCGCCAGACTGCCCACCAGACAGCACAGCCGCGGTCGCGCGAATCACGAATTCTGACCGAGCAAAGCGAATCAGAACTCGCGCCGTGGGCAGTCGCCAGGCTGCCCACCAGACAGCACAGCCGCGGTCGCGCGAATCACGAATTCTGACCGAGCAAAGCGAATCAGAACTCGCGGTTCTTGCGGTAGAACTTGATCAGGCTCTGGGTGGAGGCGTCCTGGGCGGCGAGGGCGTCGTCGTCCTGGGAGATGGCCGGGGTGATCTGCTTGGCAAGCTGCTTGCCGAGCTCGACGCCCCACTGGTCGTAGGAGTCGAGGCCCCAGACGGTGCCTTCCACGAAGGTGATGTGCTCGTACAGGGCGATGAGCTCGCCGACTGCGAACGGGGTCAGGGCCACACGCCGAAGATGGAGGTGGTCGGACGGTTGCCGGTGAACACGCGGGCCGGGACGATCTCCTCCGGGTGCCTTCGGCGCGCACTTCGTCGGCGGTCTTACCGAACGCCAGGGCCTTGGTCTGGGCGAAGTAGTTGCCCAGGAACAGCTCGTGCACGTCCTGGTCGCCGTCCTTGGTCGGGTTCGGGGTGTTGACGAACGCGATGAAGTCGGCCGGGATGAGCTGGGTGCCCTGGTGGATCAGCTGGTAGAAGGCGTGCTGGCCGTTGGTGCCCGGCTCGCCCCAGAAGATCTCGCCGGTCTCGGAGGTGACGGGGGTGCCGTCCCAACGCACGGACTTGCCGTTGGATTCCATGGTCAGCTGCTGCAGGTAGGCCGGGAAGCGGTGCAGGTACTGGTCGTACGGCAGCACGGCGTGGGAGGCGACCTTGAAGAAGTTGCGGTACCAGACGTTCAGCATACCGAGCAGCACCACGACGTTCTTCTCGAACGGGGTGTTGGCGAAGTATTCGTCGATCTCGTGGAAGCCGTGCAGGAACTCCTCGAAGCGGGCCGGGCCGAAGACGACGGCCAGAGAGGTGCCGACGGCGGAGTCGACGGAGTAACGGCCGCCGACCCAGTTCCAGAAGCCGAACGCGTTGTTCGGGTCGATGCCGAATTCGGCGACCTTCTCCAGGTTGGTGGAGACGGCGACGAAGTGCTTCTTGATGGCTTCGGCGTTCTTCTCGTCGGAGCCGTCGATGGCGCCCTTGGCCTTGAGCTCTTCGAGCAGCCAGGTGCGGGCTTCGCGAGCGTTGGTCAGGGTCTCCAGGGTGGTGAAGGTCTTGGAGACGATGATGAACAGGGTGGTCTCCGGGTCGAGGCCCTTGGTCTTCTCGGCCAGGTCGTTCGGGTCGATGTTGGAGATGTAGCGGGCGGAGATGCCAGCGTCAGCGTACGGCTTCAGAGCTTCGTACACCATGACGGGGCCCAGGTCGGAGCCGCCGATGCCGATGTTGACCACGGTCTCGATCTTGCGGCCGGTCACACCGGTCCACTTGCCGGAACGCACGTCGTCAGCGAAAGCGTAGATCTTGTCGAGTGTCTCGCGCACGTCCTTGACGGTGTCCTGACCGTCAACGATGTACTTGCCCTCGTCTTCGACCGGGCGGCGCAGCGCGGTGTGCAGCACGGCGCGGTCTTCGGTGTTGTTGATGTGCACGCCGGTGTACATAGCCTTGGTGCGCTCATCGAGCTTGACGGCCTTGGCAAGGTTGGCGAACAGCTGGAGGGTTTCCGGCTTGATCAGGTTCTTGGACAGATCGAAGTGCAGGTCGCCGGCGTCGAAGGACAGCTTCTCGACGCGCTCGGCGTCCTCGGCGAACCACTTCTTGAGGCTCACGCCTTCGACCTGAAGCTCGTCATAGTGCTTCTGCAGGGCAGCCCACTCAGGGGTCTGGGTGGCGTCAACGGGCGGATTGATGGCCATAGGATTCCATTCCTTTCATCAGTGACTGGAGCGCCCTTGCACACGGCTCGGATGCGCTCCGTATCACCAAACAGAATACTCACAAATTCGGACATGAACAGAACAAAATGAGTCAGCGATGTCGGATTGCCATCGTTTGCATTATCGAACAGTTCGTGGCGCGGCGCAACCGTCATCTTCGACTGAGCGGTCGCGACACAACCGCCAATCCGCCGATTGGACTTTTCGCTGGGATGTCTTATACTTAATTTCTTGTGCGCGGCTGGCGAAATGCCTTCCGCGAACCAAGCCACTTTAGCTCAGTCGGTAGAGCGGCTCACTCGTAATGAGCAGGTCGTCAGTTCGATTCTGACAAGTGGCTCGGATGCCCTAGGCTGGTCGGTCTGTAATGGCTGTCCGGCCTAGGGTTTTGCATATCTCCCACACCTGTGGAAACGCGGATATGCACGCGCGAGTGGCGGAATTGGTAGACGCGCAGGATTTAGGTTCCTGTGTCTTTGACGTGTGGGTTCAAGTCCCATCTCGCGCACCGGCTTGAGCCTCTTGGAAGCATTGGATTGCCAACGCTTCCGGGAGGCTTTTCGTATATGCGCGCGGCAGCTGCAAGCCCTTGCGGACACCTCTACATATGGCAATGCCAAGGCGGCAAATATAATGGGCCACAGCATTGCGGGTCTGAGCCTGTGCGCCATGAGCCTGTGTGAGTCAAGGAGAGAAGTGTATGTCCGCCATTCTTACGCCGGTTGGTCTGTTGCTGATCATCCTCGCCGGCTATCTGTTCAAGCGGTTCGGCCTGTTCGGGCAGAAGGATTATCGCGTGCTGCAAACCGCGGAATTCAACATCGTGCTGCCCGGTGCCATCGTATACTCGTTCGCCACCAATCCGCATGACATCTCGCTGCTGCTTATTTCGGTATTCGCATTCCTGTTTGCTTTTATCCCGGTCGTGTTCATCTTTCTGGCCACCCGCAAGCGCAATGTGACCGACCGCGCCTTCCTGATGCTCAACGGTGCCGGCTTCAATCTCGGCTGTTTTTCTTTCCCGGTCGTCCAGTCATTCTGGGGTGCGGGCGCGGTGGTGCCGGCTGCGATGTTCGATATCGGCAACTGCGTGATGGTGGCCGCCGGCACCAATGTGCTCACCCAGCAACTGCTGCATATTCAGCCCGGCAAAACACTTGCCGAACAACACGCCGGTTCGGCTCCCACCCTACCGTACGAAAAGCCCAAGGATCGCGACGCCAAACGGCTTGCCCGCCGCGCATTGCTGCGCACCATCGGCAAGAGCTTCTTCGGCTCGGTGCCGTTCGACACGTATCTGCTCATGATCGTGTTGACCGTCGCCAACGTGAAGATTCCCGATTGGATCGCCTCTATAACCCAGCCATTGAGCGGCGCCAACGCGCTGGTGTCGATGCTGATGGTGGGCATGCTCATGGACCTGCCCCAATCCAAGCATGACGTGAAGGAAGTCATGGCCGTCATCGCTTGGCGTATACCGTTCAGCGTCGCCTTCGCGTTGATCGCGTGGTTCCTGCTGCCGTTCTCGGCTTCGATTCGCGCCGTGATGGTGATCTGCGCGTTGGCTCCGATCGCCATTTTCTCCACGCTGTTCACCGACAAAGTACTCGGCAACGCCAAACTGGCCGGCTTCTCGCTGGCAATCACCGCGATGATTTCACTGGTGATGATGGCTGTGGCTCACGCGCTGATGGGCGTGTGAGCAAATGCGCAAGTAGGCACACGGCGGGTGCACGGTCAGACGAGACGCAGCCCACATAGGCTCGTCCCCCGACCGCCAGTTGCTACCGGCGCAGCAGCTTGTGCGCCAGATTGCTCACGCCGAAGCGGAACTTATCCACCGGCAACGTGAATTTTCCTACCATCTGCTCGACGTAGCCGTTAAAGCCCTGCTTGAATTCCAGCACGCCGCGGCCCTCGTCGTTCGGATCGTCGAACACGCCGGAAATGCCGTAGAAGTTGTAGCGGCTCACGCCCTGTTCCACACACAGATGCAGCATTGCTTCGTACTGAATCAGCGCCGAGGCGTAGAACGGCTTGTACTCCTCCAACGAACCGGAATACTGATAGACCACCTCATTGGGGTGACTGACGAACATTGAAGCCGCTGCCGGCAGCACATCGCCCTTCCTGGCATATCCCTCCACCTCAGCCAGACGCTTGTCGGCGGCCGCGAGATTGCGCGATTCCTCCCCCAGCTGACGTTCGATACGCGTGGTCGGACGTTCATCGTATTTCGCCTGCAATCGAGCTACCTTGGCCTGCAACGCCTCACGCTTGGCGGTCATATCCGCCACATATTCGGCGATGTGGATTTCCGCGAGCATGAAATGCGCATCTGCGCCATACGCCTGCTTGAACTGGCGGAAATAGTCCGCGCCACGCGTCGCGAACCCACGGCGTTCACCGGTCCGCCGTTCGATATCGGCGAACACGTCGAACTCGTCGGGGCCGATCTCACGAACGTGCACACCCATCGACTGCGCCCGCTTGACACTCCACTGAGCACGTTTGCCGAATGACGCCAGCAGTTCCTTGCCGTTGGTGATGCCGGTGAGATCCTTGACGTACATCCACTGGCAGACCACGTCATAACCGGTATGGAATCCGCCATGCGTCCAGCCGGCATCGGCGAATCCGGCCAGTAGTGCATCGTTCGGCTCGCCGTCGGGCTGCCCGTTCGAGGAATACAGACGGTAGGCGACGTTAGGCCAGCATGCCACGGAAACAGCATGGTGGCGACGGGCCGATTCACGAATCGCCTCGGTTATGGCCCGCAGCAGAGCCGGATCATCGCTAATGCCGATGGGGCCGAAATATACGGAGCCATCTGCACCGAAACGACCATTGAGGTACAGAATCACGCAGCCGGTTACCAGATTGCCGGATGCGTCGCACACGCCAACGCATTCGGCTTCATGCCCACGAATCTTGGCAAGACGGACCTGCCCGGACCATTGCTGGAAGCTGCCCTGGCTTGTGGCTTCGGAAAGCCGGTCGAGCTCTTCGGGCGTAATCACGCCAAACGTATACGTCGTATCTGTTCGATTCGCAGTCGCGCTCATCTCGTCGTCACCTGTGCCTTATTTCTGTGTCCGTGCTCGCCACTGTTTGTCAGCGATGCAGCAGCTTGTGCGCTGCTTCGGATACACCGAAGCGCAGTCCGTCCACCGGCAGCGTGAACTTGCCCGGAAGCTCTTCCACGAATCCGCCGAAGCGAGTCTTGAACTGCCAGACGCCGTAGGAAGGATCGTTGGCGTCGAAAATACCGGAAATGCCGTAGAAGTTGAAGCGCTCCACGCCACGGGCGATGCAGTCAAGCATCGCCTCGAAGTGGATTAGGGAAGACGGGTAGTAATCCATGAAACGATCGTCCTCGCCGCTGGACAGGCAGACGACCTCGTTCGGATGCCAGAAGTAGACGCCGGCTTCCACCGGAATGACCGGGCCGTCCGAGGCGATGATGCCATTGACTTCGCCGATGGTCTTTTCCAGCGCCGCAATCTTCTTGTCTGCGGTGGCGATGCGCTTTTCCAGCGTTGCCGGGTCGGAAGCACCCTTCTTGGCCGTGCCTTCCGGCTGCTGTTGCGCGCGCTGGAGCAGGCGTTCGAGGTTGCGCTTGTCTTTGGAGGCCGCATTCAGCTTGGATTGCAGGGTGTCCAGATATTCGTCGAAATGGGTTTCGACCACCTTGAACTCGATCAGGTCGCCGAAGGTATCGAACAGACGCTCATAGTAGGCCAGATCGCGGCTCTTGAAGCCTTGACGTGCGGCGCTCATATCGCACAGCTTGACGAAAGTGCTCAGTTCGCCGCGTTCCAGTCGGCGCACGCGCAGACCGGAATCCTGGGCGATGCGGATGTTCTTACGGCGGTACTTGGAGAACGAGGCCAGCAGTTCCTTCTCGTTATGAATGCAGTCAAGCCCCTTGACGAAGTTCCAGCGGTTCACCACGGATTCGTAGCCCACGGTGAAGCCGCCATGTTTCCAACCGAAGCGGGCCATGTTGTCCATCATCGTGGTGTCCGGGTCGCTGGTCGGCTTGCCGTCCAGATCATGCAGACGGTAGACTGCGGCCGGCCAGCAGGATACGCTGATGGCGTGATGGGCCTTGGCTGAACGACGCAGGGCTTCGGTCATCGCCTCAACCACCTGTGGATTGTCATAATCGCACAGCGGTCCGCACCAGACCGAGCCTTCCAAACCGAAACGGGACCGCGTGTACACCACGTAGCAGGCGGCAATCAGCTTGTCACCGCGCTTGACACCCACATAGTCCACCGGACCGTTGAACGCACCCATGGCGGCCATCTGCGAGGTCTGCTGGAAACTACCTTGCACTTGAGCTGCGGAGAACGCATCCAGCTCGGCAGGAGTGATCTTGGTAGGGGTGAACGAGGCGACGCCTGCATCGGATTGCGTCATAATCGAACCTTCTTACTTGTCGTTACTCTGATCGTTACTCTGGGCTCTGGAATGGCCTGTGTGCTGCGTCCGTTTACCGCGACAGCAGCTTGTGCGCAAATTGCTTCATGGCATAGGCGACCGGTTTGACCGGCAGCACGAACTCGCCCGGAAGTTCCTCGACATATCCGTTGAAGCCCTGCTTGAACTCCAGTACACCACGCCCCTCGTCATCGGGATCATCAAAGACGCCGTCGATGCCGTAGAAGTTGTAGCGAGACAGCCCGTGTTCCACGCAGAAATGCAGCATCGCGTCATGCTGAATCAGCGCGGAGGCGTAGAAGGGCTTGTACTGCTCGACGCTACCGGAGAACAGGTAGATGACCTCGCGCGGATGCTCCACGAATAGTGATGCCGCAGCCGGCAGTACATCCCCGTCTTTGGCGAACTCGGCCGCCTCGTTCAGGCGCTTTTCGGCTGCCGCCAGATTGCGGGTCTCCTCCCCCAGCTGACGTTCGGTTTTGGTGGTGGGGTGTTCGGCGTTTTTGGCGGTCAATGCCGCCACCTTGGCCGAAAGCGCTTCACGCTTGGACGTCATGTCCGCTACGTATTCGTCGATGTGGATCTCGGCAACCATAAAATGCGCTTTGCTGCCGAACGCTTCCTTGAAACGGTGGAAATATGCTTCGCCACGGTATTCGAAGCTACGGCGTTCAGCGGTTTGCTGCTCGATTCGTGCGAATACCCCCAGCTCGTCGTCCGACAGCTCACGCACGTGCACACCCATCGATTGGGCACGCTTCACGCTCCACTGGGTGCGCTTGTCATAGGACTTCAGCAGACTTTTCTCATCGGTAATGCCGGTCAGATCCTTGAGGTAGCGCCAACGCGGAACCGCCGTGTAGCCCACGGTGAAACCGCCATGAGTGAAGCCGATCGCCTCGAGCTGTTCTATCAGCTTATTGTCGGGAGCGCCATTCTGGTCATCCGGCAAAGAAGCTCCATTGGTGTCGCGAAGCCGATACGAGGATTCAGGGGTGATTTCCAGCTGTGAAGCACCCTTTGCCTTGGCATGGCGTTTCAGCGCATCCATGAAGAAGGTCAATGCTTCGGTGTCGTGATAGTCGCACATCGGGCCATCATGGATGACCGCAAATGTAGAGAATCGAGAGCGGTGAGTTTCGAACAGTGCCGCCGCGACGATCTTCTCGCCCTCCTTGAGGGCCAAATATTCGACGTCGATCCCCTGCGCGGTGCGAAGGCGTCCCATCGCCGAGGTTTGTTGGAAATTGCCTTGTGGATGCCTGGCGGAGAAATCATCGAACTCCTCGTCTGTCAACTTCACCAGCACAAAATCACGCATGCTTCCCTTTGCCTCCGAGTCAATCAGGCTCACCATGCTAGCATAGCGCGCACACGACGAATGGCGGCCGAGCAGATGAGGTGTGCACATCGTTCGCACTATTGCCGCCACGATGGTCCAAAGAACAATGGCCCAAAGATGATGAATGTCCGGCTTGCAGTGAATCAAACGCAGTGCTATATTCTCTACTTGGCTCTTGAAGCCACGCCACCTTAGCTCAGTGGTAGAGCATCCCCCTCGTTCGTGGGAAGGTCGGTAGTTCGATTCTATCGGGTGGCTCTTGTTCATCAAGAAGGCCGACGCACTAAGCGCCGGCCTTCTTTCGTATCGCCCTTGCTAGGTCATAGGCGCTTGCTAGACACTCGCCCGATTCGGGGGCTGAGTGCTGAGCCGCGACTCAACTGTGGCTTAGTCGCGGCTCAGTGCAGCTAGACAGCCTAGACGACTTAGTGCAGCAGGGCCTCGATGGCGGGGACCAAGGCTTTCAGCGCCTTGCCTCGGTGGGAAATCGCATTCTTCTCGGCCGGAGTCATTTCGGCGCTGGTCAGCGGCTCGCCTTCATGGTCAGGCTCAGTGCTGACGCGACCGGCAGGCTGGTCGTCCGGGACGAACAGCGGATCGTAACCGAAACCGTGTTCGCCACGAGCCTCGCGGATGATACGACCTGGCATGTCGCCGAGCTCCACTGTCTCCGACTTGATGGCGTATCGAGCATGCACCGGGGCAGGGCTCCCAGCGGCAGCCGTGGTGTGAACGGTGATGCCGTCGGCAGCCACTCCACCGGTCACGTCGGCACCGGTCTCGGTGTCCGGGACCACCAGCGCGGCGGCGCAACGGAAGCGCGCGGTACGCTTGTCATCCGGAATATCTTCGATTTGGGCGAGCAGCAGCGCATTATTGGCCTTGTCGTGGCCGTGAGCACCCGCCCAGCGAGCAGACAGAATGCCCGGAGCGTTACCCATCACATCGACGATGAGACCTGAATCATCCGCGACAGCGGGCAGACCGGTACGGATGGCCACAGCGCGGGCCTTGAGTAGCGCGTTCTCCTGGAAGGTGACGCCGGTTTCCACCGGATCCGGCAGGTGAAGGCTGCCAGCGGACACCAGTTCGATGTTTTCGGCATCCGCGCCAAGATCCTCTTCGAGAATGCGGCGGATTTCCACAAGCTTGCCTTCGTTATGGGTTGCGACGACGATTTGCATGAGGTTCTCCTTTAAGAAGGCTCCCCTTGTCAGGGGAGCTGGCTTAGTCTAGGGACAGAGCGGCACGCTGGGCGGCTTGCAGTTCCTTGTTGCCCTTTTCGGCCAAGTCAAGCAGGGTGCCGAGTTCGGCACGGTTGAACGGACGGTGTTCTGCGGTGCCCTGAATCTCGATGAAGGTGCCGGAACCGGTCATGGCCACGTTCATGTCGGTCATGGCCTGACTGTCTTCAATGTATGGCAGGTCAAGCATCGGAGTGCCGTTGATCACGCCCACCGATACGGCGGACACATAGTCCTTAAGCACGCGGCTGGCGGACTTGATATGGCGGTGCTTCTCCGCCCAATTGACTGCGTCGACCAAAGCCACGTACGCACCGGTTACGGAAGCCGTGCGAGTACCACCATCGGCCTGAAGCACATCGCAGTCAAGCTGAATCTGATTCTCGCCGAGCGCCTTCATATCGATGACGCCACGCAGGCAGCGGCCAATCAGTCGGCTGATTTCGTGGGTACGGCCACCGATTTTGCCACGTACGGATTCACGGTCGGTGCGTTCGGCGGTGGCACGCGGCAGCATCGAGTATTCGGCGGTGACCCAGCCGAGGCCGGAGTCCTTGCGCCAACGCGGCACACCGGGAGTAAAAGTGGCGGTGCACATCACGCGCGTGTTACCGCATTCGATGAGCACGGAGCCTTCGGGGGCGTCGGTGAAGTGGCGGGTGATGCGCACAGGGCGCAGTTCGTCGACCTTGCGGCCGTCGGCACGAATTATTTGGTGATTGCCAAGCATGTCTTTGATTTCAACCATGCGCCCCAGCATACGCCATCCGCTCTATGCCTGGATAGCAACTCGTCAACCATCATCGAACTACATCGCGCCGCTCTGATACGTCATCGTTGCCCGCCGCGTTATCACCATTGAGAGTTTCACTCATCCAGAGGGAAGAGTAGCCAATGTAACCAGAGGGATGCGGCCAGTGAGATACGGCCAGAGGACTTTGGTCTCTGTGGTCGAACCGTTAAGCGGACAGCCCAGTGGGCTGTCCGTAGGTAAGGGGAGCAGCTATGCTGCGACGGATTCCTATGGAGACGAAAGTTCTCGTCAGAGAACCTGAGTCTCCGTAGGAATCACTGGCTCGCCCTTCATGAGGCTCTGCGCGGTGATGGGCAGTTCGGACAACGCCTTGGCGTGGTAGTCGTGGGCGGCCATGATAGCGTCATGGCCCTGCCACTGCGCATCGATATGGCCGTGGTCCACGAAATCGACCAGCAGGTTCTTCCACGTCGGTTCGGGCGTGAAACCGGCCAGCTTCTCTTCCGAGCCGGAAATCACGTGTTCGGCTTCGGCTAGCGCGTATTCGTAGGAGCGGAATGCCAACTTGCGACCGGGCACTGTGGCCTTATCCTTGGACTTCTTCATGACCGGAACCATCGTGCCGTCAGCGCCTTCACGCTCGGTGAGCTTGTACACCATCGCACAAGTGGGAGCGCCGGAGCCGGTGACCAGCATGGTGCCCACGCCATAGGAGTCGACCGGCGCGGTCTGCAATGCGGCGAGCGCGTACTCATCCAAATCGTTGGTCACGGTAATGGTGGTGTTCGTGGCACCCAGGGCGTCCAGCTGGTTGCGCACACGCTGGGCCATGGCGGCCAAGTCGCCGGAGTCGATGCGCACGCCACCCAGTTCGGGACCGGCCACTTCGACGGCGGTTTTCACGGCTTCCTCGATGTTGTAGGTGTCCACCAGCAGCGTGGTGTTCTTGCCCAATGCCTCGATCTGCGATTCAAAGGCGTCACGCTCGGAATCATGCACCAACGTGAAGCAATGCGCGGCGGTGCCAATGGCCTTCAGACCATACAGCTGGGCGGCCAGCAGATTGGCGGTACCCTTGAATCCGCCCACTACGGCAGCTCGAGCGGCGGCCACGGCGGCCCACTCGTTAGTGCGGCGTCCGCCCATATCCATGCAAGGACGATCCTTGGCTGCCGACGCCATACGTGAGGCGGCGGAGGCCACTGCGGAATCGTAGTTCAGCACGGATAGAATCAACGTCTCCAGTAGCGTGCATTCGCCGAACGTGCCTTCGACCTGCAAAATCGGGGAGTTCGGGAAGAACATCTCACCTTCGCGGTAACCGCGAATCGTACCGGAAAAGTGGAAGTTCTCCAGCCACTTAATGGTCTCGGGGCTTACCACGTGACGGTCGGCCAGGAACTTCAGATCCGCTTCATCCAAGTGGAAATGTTCCAGCGCATCCAGAATGCGGCCGGTGCCGGCCACCACGCCATAGCGACGGCCTTCGGGCAAGTGACGCGTGAACACCTCGAACACGCACTTGCGGTCGGCGGTACCGTCTTTCAGAGCGGCGTCGAGCATCGTGTATTCATACATGTCGGTCATCAGAGCCGGCGAATAATCGACCATTGCAAGGCCTTTCCTACATAAGTGGTGAAGTTGCACCTAAGTGTAGTCCGGGCAAAGCCGTGCGGGAAGGGCTCGTCTTATTCTCGTATCGCCAGATTCGATATTGCCGGGTTCAGTATCGTCATATCCATCGGCACTATGGCGGTCGGTCACACCGACCATAATCATCACGACCAGCCAATACGCCAGCCGCACCATACGGCCCACTGGCGAAGCGGTAGACTCGATGCATGAGATTCATCGTGGCGTTGTGGCGCTTTGCGATCGCCGGTTTCTGCTTCGTGGGCACATATGAGGCATGGTCCAAACCGCAGTTCTGGGTGTATTTCACGTTCCAGACCGGTTTCGTGCTGGGCATCGTGATGCTGTGGTCCGGCGCGGCCACACTGCTCAAAGGTATTCAGCCGCCTGCATGGCTTAAGGGGTGCCTGACTGTGTACGCCATAGTCACCGCACTGGTGGCGTTCTTCCTGATGCCTCCGGACGACCCGGCATACGTGCCACAGGTTATTGGCATCATGACCAATACGATGCTGCACAAAATCGCCCCGATTATGGCGGTTATCGATTTCGTGCTATTCGACCCGCACCGGCGTTTCCGCTGGCATTACATGTTCTCGTGGCTGGCGTACTTCCCTGCATACTTGGTCTTCGTGCTGGCCCGTGCGGCGATTTGGCCGGGGTCCGGACCGGCGGCCGGCGGCAGTCCGTATCCGTACGACTTCATCAACCTCGACGCACTCGGCTGGCAAGGGTTCGGCATTAGCTGCGGCAAGCTGGCCATAGCGTTCTTCGTGATATCGCTCGTTGTCTGGCTGCTCGACCGCGCACTGCCGAGCAAGGCCTTACTCGGATAGACGCGCCCACGATCGACGCGCATCGGTCTTAGTGCCCAGCCGGCATCCAGCTCAGCACTCGATGGTTTCAGCATTCGATGGTCTCAGCATTCAATGGAATAGGCGCGGTTTTTGTACTCGCGCCAATCCGGCCAGTCTTCACCGGCGTCGATGGCACGCTTGATGTCGCCATAGTAATGGAGCTTGCGCTGCACGTGCATGGCCGCCTCGTTGAGGGCTCGGCGCTGCTCGTCCAAGGATTCGCGGCGAGATTCCAGCAGATCAAGGATTTCATCGATATGCTCGGGCTCATTGGACTCATACACGAAGAACTTTTTAAGATCGTCAATGGTCATGCCGGCGTTCTTGAAGCAGCAAATCGCGCGCAGACGGTCGATATGGCAGTCTTCGTATATGCGCTGGCCGGTTTCGGTGCGCTCCACGTTGGTCAGCAATCCCTGATCCTCGTAATAGCGCAGCGTAGAGGGCTGCATATGGAACTGCGTGGCCACCTGACGAATGGTGTAGGACATCATGACTCCTTACTGCGGCAACACGCCGAAGCATCGCAGCCGTTTGCATTCAAGTTCACTTGAACTGGAACCATAGTATCCAAGAACACTTACGAATACCACTCGATCGGCGTCGGTCTGCCCATCGCAGGTAAGCATTCGTAAGAACAAGAATGACATTGTAAGGAGACTCAATGTTCGAGCCAACCGCCATCTATGCCCCCAACCCGCACCGTTACGACACGATGACCTACAACCGTGCCGGCACCTCCGGCCTCAAGTTGCCGGCCGTCTCACTTGGCTTCTGGCACAACTTCGGCGACATCACGCCATTCGACCAGATGAAGTCCCTGGTCTTCACCGCCTTCGACAACGGCATCACCCACTTCGACCTGGCCAACAACTACGGCCCCGAGCCCGGCCAGGCAGAGAAGAACTGCGGACTGCTGCTCGCCAAGTACTTCAAGCATCACCGCGACGAACTCGTCATCTCCACCAAGGCCGGCTACGAAATGTGGACAGGCCCCTATGGCGACCTCGGCAGCCGCAAGTACCTGCTCGCCAGCCTCGACCAGTCGCTGGAACGCTTGGGCTTGGATTATGTGGACATCTTCTACCACCACCACCCGGATCCGGAAACCCCGCTTGAGGAGACGATGGGCGCGCTGGCTCAGGCCGTGAACTCCGGCAAGGCCCTGTACGTGGGTCTGTCCAACTACGATGGTCCGACGATGGAAAAGGCCGCCGCAATTCTGGCAGAACTGCACGTGCCGTTCATCATCAACCAGAACAAGTACAACATCCTCGACCGCACCGTTGAAAAGAACGGCCTGAAAGAGACCGCCTTCAAGCTGGGCAAAGGCCTTATCACCTTCTGCCCGCTGGCTCAGGGCCTGCTGACCAACCGCTATCTCAACGGCATTCCGGCCGACAGCCGCATGGCTCACGATCCGCGATTCCTCAACGATTCCGCTCTGACCGAGAAACTGCACAAGCAGGTCATGGATCTGAACAATCTGGCCGCCGAACGCGGCCAGACGCTGGCCGAGATGAGCCTGGCATGGCTGCTGCACGACGGCAAGGTGACCTCCGTGCTGACCGGAGCCTCCAAGCCGCAGCAGATTCTCGACAACATCGGCGCGCTGAAGAACACCCACTTCAGCGACGAGGAGCTCAAGCTCATCGACGAGATTTCGGCTCGGTGACCATTTTGGCTCCCCTCGCTGAGGGGAGCCAAGTACCACCTTTAGCGCGTCATTTCCTCATAAATCCGCTTGCAGTCGGGGCAAACCGGGTACTTGGACGGGTCGTGCTTGGGGACCCAAACCTTACCGCACAGGGCGACCACCGGACGACCGGTCGCACGCGATTCAGCGATACGGTCCTTGGATACGTAGTGCGCAAAACGATCGGCGTCGCCACCATCGTCACGAACCGGCGACTCCTTGGTCTCCGGACGCTCCAGCACCGACGTGCCGGCACCTTGGTCCGGGTTGCGCAGCGGTTCGGCATCATCAACGAACATCTCGGCAAAAGTCATGGTGCACTTCTTTCCTCGCATTCAACGATTCGACTGCACTCCATCATAGATTCCCGTCGTTACCCGCGAAACCCAGTGGCGCGTAATCCGCACACCTCCACACACCCATGTCGCGCATCACGCCACCCCGCCACATACAATGCCACATACAATGCCGCACACGACGCCACACCGACGCCACATACGGCACCGCACACACTGCCTCATACGCCGACGCGACAACAATGCACGCTCGGCAGCACGAAGCACACCACTAGCGGTAGGCTATAAAGCATGACTATCGCAGTATGCCCCGGCTCGTATGACCCCGTTACCGCCGGACACTTGGATGTAATCGAGCGCTCGGCGCGGTTTTTCGACGAGGTGCATGTGGTGGTGGCCGTCAACGCCGCGAAAACACCGATGTTTTCCGAAGCCACCAGAGTCGACGTGATCCGCCGCGCCCTTGACAAAGCCGGTTGCAAGAACGTCACCGTTTCTTCCACCGACGGCCTGATCACCGACTACTGCAAGAAGGTCGGCGCCACCGTTATCATCAAGGGTCTGCGCCAGAACGGCGACTATGAAGCCGAGCTCGGCATGGCGCTGGTCAATCGCAAGCTCGCTGGCATCGAAACCCTGTTTTTGCCGGCCGATCCGATTCTTGAACACATCTCCAGTTCCATCGTCAAGGACGTGGCCCGCCATGGAGGCGACGTGACCGGCATGGTGCCCGATTGCGTCGTGCCGATGCTGGCCGATGCCCTGGCCGAGGAACGTCAGCGGAAGGACTGATGCACTAATGACTATGAGCGATGACCACCCTACTGGATACGTCGATCTGACCAAACCGAATGCGGACGCCGCATCGTCCACTCCGGAGCCGTCCGCCCCGGAACCGCCCGCGTCTACGCAAGCCGCGCCGGCACCCACCGAAGAGGCCGATGTTCTCGCCGGATCGCCGCCCGCCGCGCCTACCCCTACTCCGGCACAGATGCAGGCCAAAGCGCAGGCCCAAGCAGCTCAGCAGACCCGGGCACAGGCTCAGACCGCTCAGGCCGCCGGCATTCGCCCCTCGTTCATGAACGAAATGCCCGACCTGCGAGAAACCACGGACGACGACCCGGCCACGGTCAAGAGCCACGAGGAATTCACCACGGTGTATGACATCATCGACCAGCTCGAGGCGGCACTGGGCGAAGCGAAGTCCAGCATATTCGCCCCCGGCATGGTGAAGGTTGACCGCGACGAATTCACCGACCAGCTTTCCGAGTTGAAGAAAATGCTGCCGGTGCAGTTGGAGCGCGCCTCCGCCCTCATGCGCGAGGCCGAGCGTCGTCTGGAATCGGCACAGACCCAGTCCAACGCCATCGTCGCCTCCGCACAAAGCCGCGCAGCCAACATGATCAGGGACGCCAACGAACAGGCACAGTTCCTGGCCGGCCAAGAGAACGTCACCGAGCTTGCACGGCAGAAAGCGCGCGCGATTCTTGACCAGGCACAGACCAAAGCCGACCATCTGACCCAAGGCGCGGACCAGTACTGCACTACGGTGATGGAAGGGCTGTCCCAGCAGCTCGGCAAACTCAGTCAGGATGTGCAGGCCGGTCTTAACGTGCTGGAAGAGCGCCAGCGCGCGGCCCGCGAACAGATGCCGCACCTGACGCTGAACGACTATCCCGAAGCCCAGTAACGCCAGCAACGCCGGCAACATCAGTAACGCGAATAACGCCAGTAACGAATAACTCCAGCCAACATACGAAAGGCACCAAGAACATACCATGGCACGAGTTGAAGATTCCCCGTGGGCCATTCCGGTAGCGCAGATTGCTTCGCGCGCCGGTCAATCCAAGCCGATTGACGCCGATTTCCCGGCACCTTCCGGCATTGGCGACAGCATTGTCGGCATCAAGGAAGGTGAGCCCGTACACGTGAGCGGGCAGTTCGATTCGATTGTGGACGGCCTGATCTTCACCGGCCGCCTGGTCGCGCCATTCGTCAGCGAGTGCACGCGCTGCCTGAAGCCGATTGACGAGGACTGGCCGGTTGATGTGACGGTGTTCTTCCCGTACGAGTCGGGTCAGGACAAGGCCAACGGCAAGGGCGGCAAGAGCAAGAAGGACGACGAAATCGACATCATCGCCGGCGAGGACGAGTCGGAAGACACGTATCCGCTGCTGGAGAACGGCGCATTCGCGGACATCGAGGCGATGATCCGCGACACGCTGGTCGAATCGCTGCCGTTGCAACCACTGTGCCGACCGGATTGCAGGGGTCTGTGCTCGCAGTGCGGTGCCGATCTGAACGAGGATCCCGACCATCATCACGATGTGACGGATATCCGTTTTGCCGGATTGGCGGGGCTCAAAGCCCAGCTCGAGGCCGAGCAGAACGGCGAGCAGGCCGAGTGACGCGCGCCTGAACGAAGTTTGTACGAGCCGTGCGTTAAGATAACGGACGCTTAAGCTCAATTGTTCGAACGAAATAGAGGATACTCAAATGGCACTGCCTAAGTACAAGACCTCGCGCGCCAACACGCATTCGCGTCGCGCGAACTGGAAGGCCACCGCTGCTGCGACCGTGAACTGCCCGAACTGTGGCGCTCCGGCCCTGCCGCACATGGCTTGCCCGAGCTGCGGTAACTACCGCGGCCGCACCTACCGCTCCGCCATCCAGCCGGCTCACACCAAGTGAGTCCTGCGATAACGGCTTGAATGAAGGCCCTGCCATCGACGGGTGGCGGGGTCTTCGCATAAGTGCACCATTGCGTACACCATCGCATCGCAAACAACACAACACAACACAACACATCACCATCGCGTGAAGGACCATACAACAATCATGAGTAATGAAACCCCACAGCAGCCGACGCCGGCCAACGAGCTTCTTGAAGCGTTGGGCACCACTCTCAGCCCGGATCTGCTCGTGCAGGCACTCACCCACCGTTCCTTCTCGCATGAGCACCCCGGCGTGGCCAATTACGAACGCCTCGAATTCCTGGGAGACGCGGTGCTCGAACTGGTCTCCACTGAAACGCTGTTCACCATTCACCCGGATATGACCGAGGGGCAACTGGCCAAGATGCGCGCCAAGGCCGTCTCCGAAGACGCGCTGAGCGCCATCGCCAAAACCAAGCTCAAGGTGGGCCCCTACATTCTGCTGGGTCACGGAGAAGCCGAGCAGGGCGGCGCGGAGAAGAACTCCATCCTATGCGACATCGTGGAATCGCTCATCGGCGCGACCTTCCTGGAACACGGCATCGACGAGGCACGCAAGGTGATTCACCGGCTTATTGACGACACGCTCGCCGAAGTGGCCACCGAGGGCCCGGCACTTGACTGGAAGACCTCGCTGACCGTCAAGGCGCACGGCCTCGGCAAGGAGGAGCCTGTCTACCATATGGAGGTCTCCGGCCCGGAATACGCGCAGATCTTCACCGCGCGCGTCTCATTGGGCGAGAACGGCGACATCATCGGCATCGGTAAGGGCTCCAGCAAGCGTAAGGCGCAGCTGGCGGCCGCCGAAGCGGGCTGGAAGTCACTGGACTCGTTCAAGACGCGGACTAAGTAAGCCCGCTGTCGGATTTGCGAATAGACTAATACCAACATGAGCGACGAGTCGCGCCGGGGCCACAAGTCTCGGGGAAGCGACTGGAATCAGACACGCGGGCACCCGGCCCCATCCCAAGGTCGGGCAGGTTCGCGACAAAACCTATGAGGTGAGAGGAATCATGGCTTTACCCACGCCTTTGCAGGCATTCAGCGGTGTACCGAAAATCAACACGGCCCCCGATAAGCAGACCATCGTCGATGGCGAGAAGATGACTGGCGCCCAGGCGCTGATTCGTTCGCTGGAGGACCTCGGCGTCGAGGACGTCTTCGGCATTCCTGGCGGCGCGATTCTGCCCGTCTACCACGAGATCAAAGACAACACGAAGTTCCGCTTCGTGCTTATGCGCCACGAGCAGGCCGCCGGCCACGCCGCCGAAGGCTACGCACTGGCCACTGGCAAGGTGGGCGTGTGCATCGTGACTTCCGGCCCGGGTGCCACAAACGTGGTCACGGCCATTGCGGACGCGAACATGGACTCCGTGCCCATGGTCGTGATTACCGGTCAGGTGGGCGTGCAAGCCATCGGCACTGATGCCTTCCAGGAGGCGGATATCGTGGGCATCACCTACCCGGTGTCCAAGCACTCCTTCCTCGTGACCCGCGCGCAGGACATTCCTCGCGTGCTTTCCGAGGCGTACTACATCGCCAACACCGGCCGCCCCGGCCCGGTGGTCGTGGATCTGACCAAGACCGCACAGACCGGCGACATGTACTACTCATGGCCGCAGCGCATGATTCTGCCCGGCTACAACCCCACCACCAAGGCGCACGGCCGTGTGCTGTCCGACGCGGCGAAGCTGTTCTCTCAGTCGTACCGCCCGGTGCTGTATGTGGGTGGCGGCGCCGCCCGCTCCAACGCCGGCGCACAGGTCAAGGCTCTGGCCGACCTGACCGGCGCTCCCGTGGTCACGACCCTGCCCGCACGCGGCATCATTCCCGACTCCGACCCGAAGAACCTCGGCATGCTAGGCATGCACGGTACGATTGCCGCAACCGGCGCCGTGCAGCGCGCTGACCTGCTTGTGGCCATCGGTGCACGTTTCGACGACCGCGTGACCGGCAAGCTCGACGCCTTCGCACCGACCGCCCGCGTGATTCACATTGACATCGACCCGGCTGAAATCGGCAAGAACCGTCAGCCCGACGTGCCGATCGTGGGCGATGTGGCTACCGTGCTCGACGACTTGATTCCCGAGATTCAGCGTACGCAGGCCATTCAGGGCAAGCCGAATCTGGCCCCCTGGTGGAAGGCGATCGACGGCTGGCGCGAGGAATACCCGATGACGTGGGATGAGCCGACCGACGGATCGCTGGCCCCGCAGTGGGTCATCAAGAAGCTCTCTGAGATGGCCGATCCGTCCACCATCTGGGTGACCGGTGTGGGCCAGCACCAGATGTGGGCTTCGCAGTTCATCGATTTTGAGAACCAGCACGCTTGGATCTCCTCCGGAGGCCTCGGCACGATGGGCTACGGTCTGCCAGCCGCCATCGGCGCATCCGTGGGCTCGGCCCGTGAATTCGAGGGCAAGAAGCCGGTGTGGCTGATCGATGGTGACGGTTCCTTCCAGATGACCTCTGAGGAGCTGGCCGCCGCGTTCCTGGACCACGCTCCGGTGAAGATCGCGATTCTGAACAACTCCGTATACGGCATGGTCCGTCAGTGGCAGACGCTGTTCTACGAGCACCACTACTCGCAGACCAACCTGCTCGATGGTGAAGCGCACGGTGCCGATGGTGCGGCGGCACTGGCCGACGGCGATGCGCCGCTCGAAGTGCCTGATTTCATCAAGTTGGCCGAGGCATACGGCTGCGTGGGTATCCGCGCGTTCACCGAGGAAGAGGCGATTGCCGCCATCGAAAAGGCGAACCAGATCAACGACCGCCCGGTGCTGATCGACTTCCGCGTGTGGAAGGATGCGATGGTGTGGCCGATGGTAGCCGCCGGCGCCCCCAACGACGAGGTGACGTACAAGCCCGGCATCAAGCCGCTGGCTGGCGGCACCCCGGCTCCGGGAACCGGTCCGGACGAGCATGCGACCGGCGTGTTCGAGCACGAGACCGCCGCTGCCACTGCGAGCGAGCACTGAGGAGAGGAGAACACTCATGGCTAACTATCCTGCATCCCAGCCTGGTTCCCAGCGTCATACGCTGTCCGTGCTGGTGGAGAACCGCCCAGGCGTGCTGGCGCGTATCGCCGGCCTGTTCGCCCGCCGTGCGTTCAACATCAACTCGCTGTCCGTCTCCCCCACCGAGCGTCCGGACATCTCTCGCGTCACGGTGACCGCCGACGTGGAGGCCGTGCCGCTGGAGCAGATCATCAAGCAGCTCAACAAGCTGCTGCATGTGCTCAAAATCGTGGAACTCGACCCGAACTCCACCGTGGAACGCGAACTGGTGCTCATCAAGGTGGCCGCCAACGAATCCAACCGTTCCGACGTGCTGGAGATCGTGCGTCTGTTCCGCGTGCGCGTGGTGGACGTGAATCCGGAATCGCTGACCATTGAGGCCACCGGTGCCGAAGGCAAGATCGACGCCCTGCTGGGGCTTTTGGAGCATTACGGTGTGATTGAGCTGGTGCGCTCCGGTGCCGTAGCCGTGACCCGCGGCCCGCGCGCCCTGAGCGAAAAGGTCGTCGGTTCCGAGGTTACCGGGCGCTGATTCGGCGACTGCGGGAAGACCCAGTCCAAGCTCAAAAGGCGGATGCGCATGATGCATATCCGCCTTTTTTCATGCGTGCATACCTCATCACCCGTACTGCAAGCAAAACGACAGCACCTCATGCTAGCATTATGACAGCAACAAGGAGGTGCATCATGGCAACATTGACCATCCGAAAAATACCCGATGAGCAGATTCAGCAGCTCAAAGAAGTGGCTGAGAAAAACAACCGCTCCATGGAATCTCAGGTGCGATCCATTCTTGAAGAATGGCTGGCTGGCACGGTGGCGCATGAAATCACGCGAAAGACCAATTTCTATGACGAGATCCGCGAATTCATGAAGAACATGGATTTTGAGGGACTCGACAAGGGGGAACTCCCACTATCCGAGCGAAATTCCGCCGATTCCCGACCGCCAGTATCTTTTGAATAGGAATCGGCCATGATTATTCTGGACACCAACGTCATCAGCGAAATCATCAAGAAACAGCCAGACGAACACGTTGCCAATTGGCTGAGGAACCAAGATACAAGCAATTTGGCAACCACCGCCATCACCGTCGCCGAGTTGTTGGCCGGAATATGTCGCATGCCTGAAGGCAAACGACGAAAGTACACAGATACGACCGTCAAGCTGGCGCTTATGACATTAGAGGACAGAACGTTCGCATTTGACACTCAGGCAGCTGCGGATTATGCCCATATCCTTGTCGAACGCGAACACAGGGGCACACCTACCAGTATTCAAGACGCCATGATTGCGGCAATTGCCTGTTCCTGGGATGCGGCCATAGCCACGCGCAATATCAAGGACTTCGAAGGTACCGACGTGGAATTGATTAATCCGTGGGAGTTTGCATAGCGGGAGGCCCCGGCAAACTGCCGAGGCCTTGTGAACGTTACGGTTTCTCCCGCTACTCCAATTGTTCGGAGAGTTCGAGCCATTCGGCTTCGAGATCATCGCTTTCAGTATTGACGGCGGTGAGTTGTTCATTGAGCTTGTTGAGACCCTCGTAGTCGCTCGGGTCATGGGCGGCCATCTGCGCCTCGAGATCGGCCTTCTGCTCTTCAAGCTTAGCGAGCTTACGTTCGATGGCATTCACGCGCTTGGATGCCTCGTGGAAGGCCTTGCCGGTGAGCTTCGAGGTGGAGTTCTCACCGTTATTGGCTCCCTCTGACGAGGGAGCTATCCGCGAAGCGGACTGAGGGAGAGATGCGGCAGCGTTGACGGCGGCCGCCTTACCCTTACCAGACTTCGCCGAGCTGCTACCGGTGCCCGCGAAGCCAGGCGTGTCAGCCGGCAATCCCTTGCCGTTCTTAATAGCCTCAACCATATCGAGGTAGTCCTGCACGCCGCCGGGCAAGTGACGTACTTTGCCGCCAATCAGCGCGAACTGCTGATCGGTGACGCGCTCCAGCAGGTACCGGTCGTGGGAGACCACAATCAACGTGCCCGGCCAAGTATCGAGCAGGTCTTCCATCACGGCGAGCATATCGGTGTCCAGATCGTTGCCGGGCTCGTCCATGATGAGCACGTTCGGCTCGTCAAGCAGAATCAGCAGCAGTTGCATGCGGCGCTTCTGACCACCGGAGAGATCGCGGATCGGCGTCATCAGCTGGGCGGATTCGAAGCCGAGACGCTCCATCAACTGTCCCGGCGTCACTTCCTTGCCATCCACAATGTAGCTCGGCTTATAGCGGGAAAGCACTTCCTTGATCTTGTACTTGCCGAGCTTCTCCAGCTCATCGAGGCGCTGCGAGAGCACCGCGAACTTCACCGTCTTGCCAATGTTCACATGGCCTGCGGTCGGGGTGAGTGTGCCATCAATCAACTTAAGCAGCGTGGACTTGCCGGCACCATTCGCACCGACGATGCCGAAGCGGTCGCCCGGGCCAATCAGCCAAGTCACATCGTCAAGAATCTCGCGGCCGGAAACCGTCACCTTGCGTGCAGCCGAGGTGACACCGGCTGCAGCAGTGTCATCATCCGAATCCGTTGCAGCAGTGCCACCGCCGATGGTTTCACCACCCGTGTTCATGCGACGAACCTCGCGATCGTCAGCAAGCTGCGGATTGCCGCTCTCAGCCTCGGCCTTCTTACGCGCTTCCTCAGCGGACTCGACGGCTTCCGGCACGCCGGCGTCCACCAGGCGCGGGTCAGTCAGGTCGGTGACCGCCACCTCAACGGAACCATGCAGCTGCGGCTCGGCGTACATGGCGTTGACCACATCCACGCGGGAAGCGGACGCGGAGAGCGCCGCCACATCCGGGTCGATATCGGCCATGCCCTGCGGTTTTTCGAAAATCTGCGTCACGTCGACCAAATCGACCACCTGTTTGCCGAGACGGGAGGTGGCCATTTGCTTCAGTTCAAGTGTGTTACGCATCGGCGGCACATCGGCAATCAATTCGCGTGCGGCCTTGACGTGGAACTTCTGCTTGGTGGAGCGGGCACGAGCACCGCGGGAAAGCCATGCGAGCTCCTTGCGAGCCAGATTGCGGCGCTTGGTTTCGCGCACATCGGCTTGGCGATCGCGTTCCACGCGCTGCAGCATATATGCGGAATAGCCGCCCTCGAACGGCTCGATCACGCCATCGTGGACTTCCCACATCGATTCGCAGACCTCGTCCAAGAACCAGCGATCGTGGGTCACGAGCAACAGAGCGCCCTGGCCTTTGGACCAGCGGTTCTTCAAATGTTCGGCAAGCCAGTGGATAGTGACCACGTCGAGATGGTTGGTGGGCTCGTCAAGTGCAAGAATATCCCAATCCTTGAGCAGCAGTCGGGCCAAATCGGCGCGGCGACGCTGGCCGCCGGACAAGGAGCCGACCTTGGCATCCAGGCTCATGCCGCCGAGCAATGCCTCGACGATTTCACGGGAAGTGTTATCGGACGCCCATTCGTAGTCGGCGCGCCCCTCAAGTGCGGCTTCGCGAATGGTGGCGTTGTCATCAAGGGGATCACGCTGGTCAAGCATGCCGAACGTGAGTCCGCCACGCTTTGTCACGCGGCCGGAATCCGGCTCCTGAGCACCGCGGAACAGGTGCAGCAACGTGGATTTGCCGTCGCCGTTCTTGCCGACGATGCCGATGCGGTCGCCTTCAAAAACACCCTGCGTTACATCAGTGAAGATGGTTTTGGTAGCGAAAGCGAGCGAAACGTGTTCCAGTCCAATGTCATAAGTCGGCATGACTCACCAATGTAGCGCCACGCTTGCCCAGCGGCGGCCCGCAAACGTTATTTGTTCAGCGTCTGAGCGTAGGAGTTGCAGCGGGCCGCAAAACCGGAGAACACTTGCTCGGCGAGCGGTTGCAGTAGCTGGTCGTATTGGGCGAACTGCTCGCGCAATTGGGACTTGGAACCACCCGCGGCCTTGAGATCCTTGACCATGCTCGGCTCATCCAGCCATTCGTCCAGCAGCGAGCCGCACACTTCCAGGTGGAACTGCATGCCCAGCGCGGATCCCAGTCGGAATGCCTGCACCTTGGTGGAAGACGAACGCGACAGCAGCTGGCCTTCCGCGGGCAAACCCACCACGTCGTTATGCCAGTGCAGCACTGTCAGCTGCTTATCCCACATGGAGAAGAAGTCATGCTTGTCCACACGCTTGATCGGCGCGAACCCAATCTCCGGCGCATCGCCCTTGCGCAGCTGCGCACCAAGCGCAGTGGCGATAATCTGATGCCCCAGGCATACACCGAGAATCGGCTTGCCTGAAGCCACGGCGGCACGCGCCAACTTGGCTTCTGCCTTCAGCCCCGGATACTTATCGTAATCAAGCGCGCCCATAGGCCCACCCATGATTACCACGCCAGCCAGTTCGCCGAAATCAGGCAAGTCCGGTTTCTTTTTGTCGACGATATTCATCGTCACCGTCTCAAGACCGATGTCCTCGAGGTTCGACAATATGCGTCCCGGGCGTTCCCATGGGACATGTTGCAAAATGAGCACTTGTGGTGTGGCCATGACTTCTATTGTGGCACGAGCGTTCCCCGTTTGCGTAACGAGCAGGGCAAATCCATGAATCTCGCAGTTTCCGCAGCGGTCAAAGACGTGTTCTCGCGAGACTGTTGTCCCGCTTCTCATCCGTCTGTCACCTCGTTCGGGCCCCACCTGTGAAGCGTTCATCAAACTCTTCGAGTAACGATTCAGCATGTCTGGTTCGGACCCTACGCTTGAGTGTTATGGGAAACAGCCAAGAACCGCAGGATTTCAACATTTCCGTCATGCCTTCAAGCCTGACGCCAGTGCATGTTGCCAAGGCCGCAGAAGGCCTGAATCTGTATGACACCGCCTCGCATCAGGTCAGCCATTTCGTGCCGCTCAAGCCGGGCGAAGTCGGCATTTTATGTGTGTGGCGCGACTGTGCAGTCGTCACCGCATATTGGCCATATCCGTGCCGCCGTGGCGTTCGACATCGTGCGCCGCTGGTTTTTGAAGCTCGGCTACAAAGTCACTTTTGTGCGTAATGTGACCGATATCGACGACAAGATTCTCGTTAAGGCCGCGGCCGCAGGCCAGCGTTGGTGGGCCCGCGCCTATTACTACGAGCGCGAATTCACCGAGGCATACAACACACTCGGCGTACTGCCGCCCACCGTGGAACCTCGCGCCACCGGCCACATGTCGGACATGATCGACCTGATTCAGCGCATTCTCGACAACGGACACGGCTATGTGGTCACGGATGCGGACGGCAAGCCCACCGGCAACGTGTACTTCGATGTGGCATCCTGGCCGCATTACGGCGAACTCACTCACCAGAAGCAGACCTCCGAAGTCGATGAGGCCGCCGCCGTGGCCGACCGCATGGGCCCGTCCGTGGACGCCACCGGTGCCGACAAGTACAATCCGGTCGACCCGGCCGATGCCTCCCCCGACAAGCATGATCCGCGTGATTTCGCCCTGTGGAAGGCTCCGAAGGACACCGATCCCGAGGACGCCCGTTGGTCGACGCCGTTTGGCGTGGGCCGCCCTGGCTGGCACATCGAATGCTCCGCCATGTCCCACCGTTACCTGGGCGATGGCTTCGACATTCACGGCGGCGGCTTGGATCTGCGCTTCCCCCACCACGAAAACGAAATGGCTCAGACCCGTGCGGCCGGCTACCCCTCCGCTGCGCGCTGGATGCATTCGGCATGGGTGACCGCCAAGGGCGAGAAGATGTCGAAGTCGCTGGGCACCGGCCTGTCCGTGCCGAGCGTGTTGGCTGAGCATTCCGCTTGGGTGGTGCGTTACGCCCTGGGCTCCGTGCAGTACCGGTCGATGCTCGAATGGTCCGATCAGGCGCTGGTCGAGGCGCAGGCCGCATACGACCGCGTCTCGAACTTCATCGAGCGTGCCGGTGTGGCGCTGGGTGGACAGCCTTCTCGCGAGGAAGTCACTGCCGTCTCCGCCGACGATTTGCCCGCCGATTTCGTGGCCGCCATGAATGACGATGTCAATGTGTCTGGTGCAACCGCCGCGATCTTCACCGCCATCCGTTCCGGCAATACGTTGCTTTCACAGCTGGCTGACCGCGCCGATTCCGAAACCGCCAAGGCCGAGGTGCGTGAGGCGCTGCTCGCCGTGCGTGCCATGCTCGACACCTTGGGCCTGGACCCGCTGGCCGAACCGTGGGTGTCCGCCGGCGCTGCCGGCGGTGCCGCTGATGGCACGGCCGAGTCGCCCGAGCATGCAGCGCTGGAGGCACTGATCGCCGAACAGCTCAACGCCCGTGCCGAAGCTCGCAAGGCCAAGGATTTCGCCAAGGCCGATCAGATTCGCGACGCCCTGACCGAGGCCGGCATCGCCATCGAAGACGGCCCGCAGGGTTCCACTTGGAGTCTGAAGTAGTCGCTTCAAACCCATCAATCAGTCAAACACGAAGTCCACGTCCACGATGTGCAGGCGCTTGCTGAGCTCCTTTTCCAGCGAGCGCTTGCATTCGATGAGGTCAGCTACATCAATGGTTTCGCCGATGCCGCTCAGATACACGTCAACGGTGTAGTTCATACCGGTCTTGAAGATCAGCGTCTGCTCGTAGTCGGTGTTGGCAGGCAGATGGCGCTGTGCCTCGGCCTCCACGTAGGCGTTGGTTTCATCGTCGTCATGCACGCCGCCGACCAATTCCACGAACGCCTCTTTGAGCACGCTGAACGGCTCCTTGATGGTCAATGCCACCAAAGCCACGGTGATGAAGAAATCGCCGGTGTAGTGCAGGAAGTCAAGCGGACCGCCGGCCGGTAGCAGCATCAGGAAGATGGCAACTACGCCGATGCCGAACGACATCGATCCGTCGACCAACGTGCTCTTGCACTCGGCGGTGAGCATGGTGCTGGAATCGCCGATGGATCGGTTGGAGCGCCGGTAATACGTGTATAGGCTGAAGCACACGATTACGGTCAGGATCTCGTAGATGACCACCGGGCCGGTTTCAATGCGTTCGCCGGACCCGAACACGAAGTAGTCGTACGCTACTCGGCACACGTCAATCAGCGAATACACCAACAACGACATGGTGAAAATGGCCTTGCAGATCGCGTAGATAGGTTCCAGTGCGAACATGCCATTGGGGAAGCGCTCGGTGGTTCGCACCGTGCGCGACGAGAGGTACACCGCCACCATTCCGGACAGGACGGAAATCGCGGTGAAGGAGAAGTCGAGGAACATGGCCTTGAGACCGGTCATGAAGAACACGGCCATGCCGGCTAAGACCTGCAGCACGTTGATGACGATACCAACGATCAGGGCTTTGCGTTCGAGTAGTTTTTGGGTGAGCATCAGTGGGCCTTCCTTATTGCACGGCATGTCTGCGTTGGCCCGAACGTCATGGTTCGGAGCGCACGGCAGTCTGCGTATAAGCGGTGTCCAGCGATTTTCAAAACAGCGTAAGTATTCCAAAAAACACAGGATTCTTTACGGTTTCCATGGTATCGGAAGCACTCGATTGGCTTCGCCACGAGCGGACGGCACGGCATTTGCCGTCTGAATGCCCAACATCCCTGACTACTACGCGGCACATTCCCCGAAAAGCGTCGTCCCCAACACCGCAATTTCCCGCGTGGCGGCTAAACTGTTGCCCATTATGGCAGCTTTTTCATCTTTGACAGACAGACTCTCGAATGCGTTCAAGCATCTGAAGAGCAAGGGCAAGCTTTCCGAGGCGGATATCGACGGCACGATCCGTGAAATCCGCCGCGCGCTGCTCGACGCCGACGTGGCGCTCGACGTGGTGCGTTCCTTCACCGGCAAGGTGCGTGAGCGTGCACTGGGCACCGAGGTGTCCGACGCACTCAACCCCGCCCAGCAGGTGGTGAAAATCGTCAACGAGGAGCTCACCGACGTGCTCGGCCAAGGCGTCGACCGTCCGCTGAACTTCGCGAAGAACCCGCCGACGATCATCATGCTCGCCGGCCTTCAGGGTGCCGGTAAAACCACGCTGGCCGGCAAGCTCGGCTACTGGCTCAAGGATTCCGGCCACACGCCGCTGCTGGTGGCGGCCGATTTGCAGCGTCCGAACGCGGTGACGCAGCTGCAGGTGGTCGGCGAACGCGCCGGCGTGCCCGTCTATGCTCCCGAAAAGGGCGTCCAATCCGATGGCGGCGAGGCCGTCGCAGCTCCGGGCCAGACCTCCGGCGACCCGGTGAAGGTGGCCCGCGATTCCATCGAACTCGCCAAGCAGAAGCTCTACGACACGGTGATCATCGATACCGCCGGTCGTCTGGGCGTGGACGAGGAGCTGATGAAGCAGGCTCGCGACATTCGCGATGCCGTGCATCCCAACGAAATCCTGTTCGTCATCGACGCGATGATCGGCCAGGACGCCGTCAAGACCGCCAAGGCCTTTGACGAAGGCGTGGACTTCACCGGCGTGGTGCTCTCCAAGCTCGATGGCGACGCCCGCGGTGGTGCCGCGCTGTCCGTGGCGTCCGTGACCGGCAAGCCGATCCTGTTCGCCTCCAACGGTGAGGGCCTGAAGGACTTCGAGGTCTTCCACCCGGACCGCATGGCCTCGCGTATCCTCGACATGGGCGACATCATGACGCTCATCGAGCAGGCGCAGAAGCAGTTCGATGAGGAAGAGGCCCGCAAGGCCGCCGAGAAAATCTCCGAAGGTTCCTTCGGCCTGGACGACTTCCTTGATCAGCTGCAGCAGGTGCGCAAGCTGGGCTCAATGAAGTCGCTGCTCGGCATGATTCCGGGCATGGCCCAGCACCGCAAGGAACTCGAGCAGTTCGATGAGAGGGAAATCGACCGCACCGAGGCGATTATTCGCTCGATGACCCCGGCCGAGCGCCGCGATCCGTCGATTATCAATGGTTCCCGCCGCGCCCGTATCGCCTATGGTTCCGGCGTGACGGTTTCTCAGGTGAACGCTTTGCTGCAGCGTTTCGAGCAGGCCGCAAAGATGATGAAGCGCATGTCCAATCGTGGCGGCATGGGCGGCGGCATCCCCGGCTTCGGCGGCCCGGCTATGGGAGGCGGCAAGAAGAAGGGCAAGAACAAGAAGAAGGGCGGCAAGTCCGGCAATCCGATGAAGCGCGAGGCCGAGGAGAAGGCATTGCGCGATAAGCTGGCCGGCAAGTCCTCCGGTTCGACCGGCGGTTCCGCCTTCGCCAAGAAGCCACAGAACCCGGCCCTGCCCGCTGGCCTTGAGCAGATGATGGGCAACGTCGACGGTGGCACTGAACTGCCGCCGAACCTCGGCGGAGGCCTTGGCGGACTGTTCGGTCGCTGATCTCACAACTTGGCTCCCCTCGCAGAGGGGAGCCAAATTATATCTCGGTTCAATTTATATTTCGAAAGGAACTTCCATGACGACAATCCTCAGCGCGGTGGCAATCATCGCACTGTTATGGACGACCTTAAGCGCGCTGCCCGCCGGTCTCGAGGCCCGTATGCCGCTTCCGTACATGATTGCCCTGACGCCGCTGTTGTGGGTTCCTTTGATGATTCTGGCCGCGGTCGCCGCATGGCAACATGAATGGACTGCGATGTCGTTGCTTATTGTGGTCGCGCTGATTGCCAGCTCACAGCGCATCAACTACTGGGGTACGTCAATCGACCCAGCCGGCAAACGCAGAGAATCCCACCGTGAAACAGCCCGTGAAACAACTTCGCCGACGCTGTCAAAAAGCCATAACAGCAATACATCGGGTACCTCAAACACTTCGAAGGAGGGGCCCGAAACCATCTCCGATGGACACCGTGAAACAACGCGTGAAACACTCTCGCCCCAGTTCTCGGTTATGACGATGAATTGTCGATACGGACGCGCCGACGCCGCTGAAATCATTCGCAATATTCGCGAACGCAATATCAGCGTATTGGCCTTGCAGGAAGTCACCGACGACCTCATCACACGTCTTACCGAAGCCGACATCAACGAACTTCTCCCCTACCATCAGTTCGGAGACGCCAAAGAGACCGATAATGGCGGATTCAACGTGATCTATTCCCGCTACGAGCCGAGCGCAGCGGTGCCCAACGTGGTCTCCATCCCTGCCGCCGACGTTCCCGCCATCACCCTCAAAACCTCCGGTAATCGCACGGTGACACTTTGTTCGGCTCACCCGAAATCGCCGATGCGCGGCTGCGCGGATTGGTCGGCCGGCATTTTGGGTCTGCGAGAACTCGCCCGTGCAAAATCCGTCAGCAATCGCAATATCGTCGTCGTTATGGGCGATCTCAACTCGAGCACCGACCATCCGAGCTTCCGCGCGTTGCTCAAGTCCGGATTCAAGGACGCAAGTCTGATTCAAGCCGCCGGCCCGAATCTCACCTTCCCGAGCTGGCTCAAGTGGCCGCGCATCGAGCTGGATCACGTGCTGTTCACTCCCGGGCTCAAACCGTCCGGCGTGAAGTCGTTTGAGGTCGAGGGCACTGATCATCTGGCCCTGACCGCAACGCTTGCACTGCGATAGCCGGCATTTTCGCGATACATTCCCCGGAATGTTGCGCAACGGGGAACGCGCACCACACCGCAACCACAGTGCGCCACGCCCAGTCCGGCCCTGTGCGCTATAATAGGCCAGTTATTCGCGCGCGCGTGGCGCCCTCTACACCCCGAGCCGCGAGGACACGTGGATTCCGGACGGCCATGCCCCACATGGCAAACCGAGAACCCGCACACCTAGCATTACAAGGAGAGCCATTTTGGCAACCAAGATTCGTCTGAAGCGACAGGGCAAGAAGTTCTACGCCTTCTACCGTGTGGTGGTCGTCGATTCCCGCAAGAAGCGTGACGGCAAGGTCATCGAGGAGATCGGTACCTACAACCCCAACACCCAGCCCTCGACCATCCAGATCAAGTCTGATCGCGCTCAGTACTGGCTCGGCGTCGGCGCTCAGCCGTCCGAGCCCGTCTTCAAGCTGCTGAACATCACCGGCGACTGGCAGAAGTACAAGGGCCTTGAAGGTGCCGAAGGCACCCTGAAGACCGTTGAGGCTGGCCCGGACGCCGAGGCCCGCATCGCGGCCGTTGAGGACCAGGCTCAGAAGCTGAAGGCCGCCAAGTCCGAAGCTGCTGCCAAGGCCAAGGCTGAAGCCGAAGCCGCTGCCGCCGCTGAGGAAGCCCCGGCTGAAGAGGCCGCCGAAGAAGCTCCGGCTGAGGCCTGAGCGGAAACGAAAGGCTAGCTATGCTTGCACAAGCTGTGGAACACCTCATCAAGAACATCGTTGATTTTCCCGACGATGTTTCCGTCAAGTCTCATGAGAACGCGCGCGGCGAACTGCTTCGCGTACGCGTGAACCCGGAAGACATCGGCCGTGTGATCGGCCGTGGCGGCCGCACCGCCAACGCGATTCGCACCGTGATTCAGGCACTGTCTGACCACAAGGTCCGCGTTGACATCATGGACGTCCGTCGATAACCGATAAGGAACGATTCACAGCATGGCACAGCAAGACATGCACGACGACCCTCAGCAGCTCGAGTTGCTGAGGGTCGCTCGTATTGGCCGCGCACAGGGCCTGAAGGGCGAAGTCACCGTGCGCCTGTACACCGATGATCCCGAGTGGCGCTTCGAGCCGGACTCCGTGCTCTACAGCCAGGATGGCGAGACCGAGTACATCGTCGAGGGCTCGCGCACGTTCAAGGATCGTTGGATTCTCAAGCTTGAGGGCGTCGACGACCGCAATGCCGCCGAGGCCCTAAACGGTGTCGAACTCTACGGCGAGGTCGACGATGCGGAGGACATGCTCGAGGCCGACGAATGGTATCCCAAGGATCTTATTGGCCTTGAGGCCCGTCTAGTCGAGGGCAACGGTCTGGGACTGCCCGCCGGCCAAGTGGTCGGCAAAGTGGTGGATGTGGTCGACTCCCCCGCTCAGTCCCTGCTCAAGATTCGTTTGACCGAGCCGGTGGTAACCGGCCAGAATTCCAAGGGCGAGGATGTGGTCGAAAAGACCGCGTTGGTCCCGTTCGTGGAGGCCTTGGTCCCCGACATCGATCTGGAGGAGCAATATCTCACGCTCGATCCACCCGGTGGTTTGATTCCGGGATTGTAAACCTCATATACACGTGAGACCAAAGGACTTTCTGGCTATTTGTTGGCAGAAAGTCCTTTTGCGTATGAGCAGAAACATCGAGACGCTAAACCTTCCTCATTCCGGTATCGCATAGCAAATAATCAATAGTATACTAGTGAATAAATGATTTTATTCATGGAAAACTATATGTTATAACACTCGGAGTATCGCAATGAAATATGTGCCCACCACCACCAAACGCGATTTACGCATCCTAGGCGAACAGTTCTCGCGACAGCGCAAACTACTGATGTTGACGGTTGCGGATGTAGCACACCGCTCTGGTGTCAGCCCGACCACAGTGTCAAATCTGGAGCAAGGCAAGGCTGTCCGGTCAGATTCGCTGTTAACCATCGCGCGCGTGTTGCAACTTGCTGACACACTCGTAGCCGCATGCGACCCCTATTCCACCGATCTTGGGCGTCTCCGCGCTGGCCAACAACTCCCGAAGCGCGTTCGGAGGTGAATCCCTGATGGCAAAAACTATCGAATCAACTGTACTGATTACGCTAGGGCCTGGAATGGAAGCTCCTGCCGGCACATTGTATGCGACTGGCGACGACCTATCGTTCCGCTATGATTCGACGTACACAATCAGCAGTGATTCCTTCGACCTCTTCCCATCTATGCCCCGCTCGTTGGCCCCATTCTTCTTCTCTGGACTTGGTCCATTTTCGGATTCCGCCCCAGACCGTTGGGGCAGAAAGGTGTTTTCCCGCAGTCTTAAACGGACGCGTGTCAGCGAGTCGGAATATTTGTTCGGCGTCAACGATCTGACAAGGCAGGGTGCCATTCGATTCATTGTTGATGGCAAGCCAGCGGCAGGAGATGAAGGAGTACCCGTACTGTCAAAGCTGCCGGAGTTATTGGACACTGCGGATGCGGTGGAACAGAACCGCGAGGTAAGTGATGTCTCCTTACGCAGGTTGTATCGGGCAACCGGCTCACTTGGAGGCGCACGTCCTAAAGCTTCGGTGTCGGATCGTAATGCGCTGTGGCTGGCCAAATTTCCGAAACCGAACGGCGATGATTGGGATGTTATCGGCTGGGAAGCCGTCACCTTGGAAATCGCGAACATGGCCGGCATCAAAGTGCCCGAACATCGCGTCATTGCAATAAAGGATTCGGAGGAGAGAAGCCGGACCGTGCTATTGACTCACCGTTTTGATCGCGTGTCTGCACCATCAGTTGAGCGAATGGAGCGATTACCTTATATATCCGCAATGACCGCGCTGGAAGCAAGAGATGGGGACGGCGGAGACTGGTTGGATCTAGCAGAATTTACGCGTAGGGCAGGAGGAGACACCATAGAGCTGTGGCGGAGAGCAATGTTTGGCGCGGCCATCGGCAACACTGATGACCATCTACGAAACCACGGGTATTTGCGTAAGAATAATTCCTGGCAATTGGCACCCGCTTTTGACATGAATCCTGAACCATTCGATCCGTCGCTACCCGACTCACACCAGATGTCATTATTAGGTGACACCGAAGTCGATATAGATAAATTGATGTCCGATGAGAGTCTGTCTTTGTTCGGTGTAAGCCGTAAATATGCGGATCATTGGTTGCCGACATTGCGATCAGCCTTATCTCAGGCATTATCTCGAGCCGCGATGCGCCGCATTGACATGCATTCCATCAATCTGATGGCCGAACGTTTTGATAAGGCGGTTCATGCTCTGCAGTAGAGCGATGGGGATCTACCGCAAACTGTTACTCATCTCGTGGCTCCGGCCTCGGTATGTCTCTGGTATCGCTTAAAAAGTCGCGGCGGTCCTCACACCGGAGAGCAACGATTGCGATGACTGCGTGGCCGACACGTCATACGGCAGCTGATTGGCATCCGACTGCTAAAGGTCAGTTCAGGCAGATGACAAAGTTCCGAGAATTCTTTCCTTACGTTTTCTCCATCGGTTACAGGCACGTTCGATACGTTATAGCCAATAAGCTCGGACGGCACCAAATGAAAAATCCTTGCCTACTTCCCTATTCGAGCATCCCCAAAAGGGCACGCCACCGCTGCAATGGCGTGCCCCGAATAGAGCGCCGCTGGGCTCAGAGCGCAGAGAAGCCCTCTTCGGCAATCATGCGCATCCAGATATTGAGGTGCCAGTCCTGATCATTGGCCAATGGGTCGGCCTGATGCATGGACCGCCCATCGACGTTGGAGGGAAACACATAGGCACACGTGGCGGAACCATCCGCGCCATAGTTCGCCATATTGGCCTCGAAAATCGCCTTGGCCAAATCATCGGTACGTGCGGAGCGCCTTTCTTGCGGCAACCGTGCCAGCACTTCGGCGGTCAACGTGGACCAATAATGAGGGAACACATCACCGAATTGTCGGTTGATGCCGAACCAATACCCATCCCAATGTCGAATCGCCACACCGTAGAGACGCGAGTCCGGCTGCGGGCCGCTGAACGCCAATAGCCAATCCAATCGCTCCATGGCACCATCCAGGTATTCGGCGCGCCCGGTAATGCGATGCGCTTCCAACAGCAGACTCACCAACGGCGCAGTGATGGACTGTTCGTAAGACACCTCATGGTAGGGCAGGTCGATACCCAATCCCAGGAAGTAGTCCGCACTGACCACCACACGATCGAGCAGACGTTGGGTCTCCTCGGTTCGCCCGGTCTGCTTAAGCACACGTGCCAAGGCCGCACTGGATTCGGCGAACTCGATGCTCAGGAAGTGTTCGCCGCCAATTTCGGCCGCCCGATCGGCGATGTTCACCGCCATATCGAGATCGTGCGCATCCTTGGTGGCCAGATAATGTTCGGTGAAGAAACTGATAATCCACGGGCAGTCATAGATACGGCCTCCGAATTTGGATTCCGGCAGCCCCGAGCCGCGACGTACCGCGCCGCTGGCGTCGATGAGCGCGGACTCGGCGAACGTGCGCCACGCATCGGCGGCACGCTGGGCCGGCTCTCGTAGGGACTCGTCAAGCAGCCCAAGATTCAGCGCACGTTGTAGCAATACCGGCATGGCGATACGCTCGGAACCATCCGACCAGTCATCCCAACTGGGATCCAGCACATGCTGCCCGGTGCGGGTATCGGTAGCTACGATGGCCCCAGCCAACGCGCCGACGCGCTCATACGCCACCTGATGCTCCAGGATGTATCGCGCACGGTCGTTGACGGTATCCCTCAACGTCTTGTGGAAGAGTACTTCGGTATGTGCACGATGGTCTCCATCCACAAGCTGCAGTTGGTAGGTACCCGCCTGTTCGGCCGTCAACCGAACTCCGCTCACAGTCCGTTCGACGGTAAGACCGTCATCCAGCGCCGTAACAGCACGATTCGTGGCGATATCGATATGCCCGCCCACAGTGGCGCTTAACGAGGAGAACGATGCAGGAGCAATCGTGGCGGCCAGGAATGCATCCTCGTCCGCATACCATCCCAGTTCCCACGTCAGCGCATACGAGGCCCCCGGCTCCAGCGTGATGGTCGGCTGCCCGCCGAACGCATCGGGATTCAGCGCATAATCGGTGACCTGCAGCACGATGTGCCCGCGGATATCCGAATACGTGACCTGGTTACGCGATTGGATGGCATAGGCATTGATTGCGCCTTCCGTAACGATCAGCCCCAAGCGCGCACCGCGGCCGTCCATCGGCTCGGCCAGCACCCAGCTCCAGTCGCCTCCCGCGAATATATGCGCATGCACACATTCCCTCAACGATTTGCGAGCGCCCGGATACCGGTCGTTCAATGGGGTCTGGATGCCCAAGCCTGTGATGGTCACCGGCTGGTTCGAAACGTTGCGCCATTCATAACGCTCGGTCAGCCGTTCGCCGCTACTGCGGGTAACGTCCAGGGCGAGTCCCGCACCGCACAGTGCGAACGTCTGCTGTTCCAGACCATTGGTTATGCCATATACCTGCGGCGTGTTCCACTGCGAGCCACCGCTGGTAGTGACCACATAGCCGCTGCCCCAATACTGGTCCGATGTGTGCCAAGAGACACTGTCGTCCAGCAGATAATGACGATTGGGATTATCTTCGTTCACAAAAGCGATGGGAGCACCGGTGGATTGATCCAGAAGAACCTGGCCATTGCCGAACGGCAGCGAACTTCCAGCGAATTGAGAGAAATCCGTTGAGGCACCGGCTTCTGCAGCAGCACGTTCGATAGCGGCTTGCTGTGCAACATTCTGTACGTCACTCATGACTGATCTCATTTCGTCCTCAGCCCTTAACGGAGCCGGCAACCAACCCGGAGACAATCCACTTCTGGCAGAAGCAGAAGAAAATGAACACCGGAACCAGGGCAAGCACCGTGATGGTCATGAACAGAGGCCAGTTCGTGGAGAACTGCTGCACGGCGTTGTATACCTGCAGCACGACGGTCTGGTTATCCGTGGAGCTGAGGAACACACTCGGCAGGAGGAAGTCGTTCCAAGTGCCCATGGTTTGGAATACGACGACGGTGGTCAATATTGGGGTGATCAGCGGCAACACGATGCGCGAGTAGATGCGCCATGGGCCGGCACCGTCGATTTTGGCCGCTTCGAACAATTCCTGTGGCAGGGACTTCATGTAGCCGACGATCAGGAAGTAGCAGAACACACACGAGCCCATATACAGCACAATCAAGCCAAGCAGCGAATCCACAAGTCCGGTCTCGGACTCCATGCGGTACAGCGGCAGCATTGTGGCCTGCACAGGAATGGCGAAGGTGACCATCAGTACGCCACCGACGATGGCGGTGAACTTGGATTTCTTGTATACCACGCCGAATGCGGCCATCGAACCGACCAGAACCTGCAGCAGCACCGCCACCACGGTGACAATCAGCGTGTTGACGAACGCACGAATGATGGTGCCGTCGGCGAAGGCCTCCTTGTAGTTCTCCAGCGTCCACTGCTCCGGAAGCCCCAATGGGTTCTTGATCATATCGATTGAGGTCTTGAAGGAGCTGACGATCACATAGTACAGTGGCACGGCGCAAATCAGGGCCAGGCCAAGCACCACGATGGTGCGAAAGATTTTGCGAACGAGTTCACGCTGAGACGGTGTCATTGGAACCTCTTTTCCACGGCGTTGGCAATGCCGGTCTGCGCGGCGATGACGAGAATGCAGGCGACGGTGAAGCATACGGACAACGCCGAGCCCAGTCCGTACTGACTTTGGCCGATACCTTTGAGGATGATGGCCTGGGACAGCGTATTGGTGGCGTATCCGGGGCCACCGCCGGTCAAGGTGTACGGCAGATCGTAGATTTTCAGTCCGCCGGTCATCAAGAGGAACATCGAGACGACGATGCCGGGGATGAGCTGCGGCAGAGTGATATGGAAGAACTGCTGACGGGAATTGGCACCGTCGACACGAGCCTGTTCGTACAGGTCCGCCGGGATGGTTTGCAGATAGGCGAGGTACAGGGTGGCGTGCCAGCCGACCTGCATCCATACGGCCACGAAAATCACGCAGAACCGGGCCCAATTGTCATCGGCCAGCCAAGGGATATTCGGTATACCGAATACCGCGATGACTTTGTTCATCACGCCGGAACCCAGTGGAGAGAAGATGTACTGCCAAATTAGACCAATGATGGCCTGCGCCGGGACACCAAGGAAGAAGAACAGCGAACGGGCGAAGCTACGTCCCCACATGGCTTTGTTGAGGGTCACGGCCAGCGGAATGGCGAAACAGGTGACCAACAGTGTGGTGCCGAAGGCATACAGCAGGGTGAAGCCCAGGGCGGATAGCAGCGACGGGTCCTTGAAGATCGCAACGTAGTTGCTGAAGGCCACGAAGCTGAAGTTTTCGGAGTATCCGTCGTAATCGGTCAGTGAATAGAAGAACGACTGTGCCAACCCGTTGTCTAAATGAAAGTGCAACACCCGTTAGATTGGAAATTGCCTAGAAAACCAGTCCGAAGGGATGTCGCACCTATGGGAGAAGTATATTCGCACCTGTCGGAAGAGGAACGCCAGGTCATCC